>Ga0209395_1000601_pt1 | contig 52304 bp, 43 predicted proteins | sample GOMGulsemesocosm_3_FD_184635 | JGI IMG/M metagenome (GOLD analysis project Ga0209395, IMG submission 184635) | Methane-oxidizing microbial communities from mesocosms in the Gulf of Mexico - GOM9D Gulf of Mexico (SPAdes) (version 2) | ecosystem: Environmental > Aquatic > Marine > Cold seeps... | reverse complement strand
GTCACTGTTGGGTATGGGTCAGAAACCACAATGAAGTTAGCTGGATTACGGTAGCCAGGTAAGGTTTCTTCCATCATATTCGGCGCAGCTTGCATGTTATTGGTACATTGCACCCAATACGCATTCAGTGTTCCGTCTTTCAATGCACGGTTTTGAGCAACGGCGTGTAAGCCAGGCTTGGCTGGAATAGTCCCTTCGGGTAATTTCCATATTTTTTCTGCGATAGCACGATGTTTAGGATTCTTAACCACCATATCGGCAGGTAGACGGTGGGAGAATGTACCCACTTCACGCGCAGTACCACACGCTGATGGTTGACCGGTTAGTGAGAATGGACCATTACCCGGTTGTGATATCTTACCAACAAGTAAATGGATGTTATAAACAAGGCTGTTCATCCAAACACCACGAGTATGCTGATTCATCCCCATAGTCCACAGTGACATTACTTTAATGTTTGGATCTGCATATTGTTTCGCAAGTGTGATTAGCTTTTCAGCTGGTACGCCTGAAATCTCAGACGCTTTTTCGACAGTGTATTCGGCAACAGACGCTTTATACTCTTCAAAAGTCATTGCTGACAATTTACCCGAGTTAGGGTTTTTAGCTTTTTGCTGTAGCGGGTGTTCATCACGTAAACCGTAACCAATATCAGTTGCAGTACGTTTAAAATTAGTATGTTTGTTAACGAAATCCCAATTGACCGCATCATTTTGAATAATGTAATTCGCAATAAAGTTAGCCATTGCTAGATCTGATTGTGGGTTGAACACAATTCCCGTATCAGCCAACTCAAATGAACGATGCTTATATGTCGATAATACGTTTACTTTTACATGTGGATTACTTAAACGATGATCAGTGATGCGAGACCAAAGAATAGGATGCATCTCAGCCATGTTTGAACCCCATAGTACAAACGAGTCGGCATTTTCGAAATCATCATAACAACCCATTGGCTCATCAATACCAAAGGTACGCATGAACGCGCCAACAGCTGAAGCCATACAGTGACGAGCATTAGGGTCAATATTATTTGAACGGAAACCTGCTTTCATCAATTTAACAGCGGCATAACCTTCCATAACTGTCCATTGACCAGAACCAAACATACCAATTGATGTTGGACCATTCGCTTTTAGTGATGCTTTCCACTTCTCAGCCATAGTATCAAAAGCTTGATCCCAAGACACAGGCGTAAACTCACCATCTTTGGCAAATTTTCCATCTTTCATGCGTAATAAAGGCGTCGTTAAACGATCGTTACCGTACATAATTTTAGATAAGAAATAACCCTTAACGCAATTCAACCCTTTATTTACTGGTGACTCAGGATCGCCCTGCGTTGCAACAACTTTACCACCTTGGGTTCCAACCAAAACCGAGCAGCCAGTACCACAAAAACGGCATGCCGCTTTATCCCATTTAATTTTAGTTTCATCGCTGCTTGCAATCAAATTTGTTGCGGTCGCAGGAAGTGTTACCCCAGCAATTGCTGCTGCAGATACAGCTGCGTTTGCTTTAACAAATGCCCGTCTGGTCAGTTTCATAGATCACCCTCACATGGTGGTTTTAACATTTAGCTGATACGCTATATTTTGATAATTTACATTAGTTTACAGTTTTGTCTTTACCTGTAGCCTTGCGCTAAATCAATTTGTGTTCCATTCACACAATACTTTTACCACTTATGTGATACCACCAGTGAGGTACTAAAAGACCAATAAAAAACACTATTAATACTTATAACTAAAAGTATGAATTGCAGACAAAAAAAGGCCGCATTGTAACAATGCGGCCTTAGCTTATTTATCTAGATAACGTGTATGTTATTTATTTTTATCTGCAGTAAGAGACAATGCCCATACCGAAAATCCTGCCACGCCAACAAAACCAGCGAGTAAAATAACCGGCATTGCGGTGTAACCTAAGATATGCCAAATAACGTATTCTAACGTGCTCATAATCGTGTTTCCTTTTTCTATCTACCAACCAGGTACGTCAGACATATCTGGTAGTTGATGGGCAATACCTTTATGGCAATCAACACAGGTTTTTTCACCACTTGCTAATGCTGTAGAATGCTGCTTTCTACTACGCGGTCCCTGCTCAGAGAAATCCATGTAATCAAAGTTATGACAGTTACGACATTCCTGTGAATCATTTTCTTTCATTCGTTGCCATTCGCGAACAGCTAAGTGTTTACGACGCGCTTCGAATTTTTCTTGAGTAGAGATTTTACCCATTAAGAATGCCACAATTTCATTACTCGCTTGTACTTTACGTACAATTTTGTCCGTCCAGTTATGTGGTACGTGACAATCTGAACAAATTGCACGCACACCCGAACGATTCGAGTAGTGGATTGTTTCTTTTAGTTCTTTAACAATTGGTGCGTGACAAGCAGAACAGAATTCTTCTGTATTAGTCGCTTCCATACCCATGTTAAAGGCACCCCAGAAAATAATACCACCAAGAAAGCCCATTGCTAGAACAGTACCAACAGCCGCTTTACTAGGGGCCGTTAATTTACGCCAAAAATTTAAAATTAGTTTCATTTTATCGCCTCTTTTTCGTTTAGGCTAAATTAGCGCAATGAATCTACACGTTGAAAATCATTTTTGATTAACGGCTTAGCATCAGCTTGAGTTACATGGCATTGTAAGCAGAAATAACGACGTGGTGAAACGTCAGCTAAAACTTCACCATCGCGCGCTTGGTAATGCGTTACACTGATCTTAGTCGCGCCCATTTCACCTGCATATTTCCAGCTGTGACATGATAAACATTTGTTCGCATTTAATGACACTTCATAATGACGTGTTTGATGCGGCACAAGTGGTGGTTGATATACGTAATCACGATCGATTGGGCTACGATCTTTGATTACACGTTTCAACTCGTCTGCTTGACGCGTGGTATCTAATTCAGTAATACCACGCAGTGATGCAACACCACCGTTATTTACGTTTTCAATTACCGCAGTTTCGCTGCTTTGTGCTGATACAGAAAATAAAGTCCCTGCAGTTAGCAACACGGCCAATAATTTTTTCATATTATGTTCTCCGCCTATTGGCAAATAAATCTGTTATCTGTCAGCAATGAATGCTGACAGAATATGAGTCTAAAATGCTGTTTAAATTACACTTTGGTAATTTTAATCGCACATTTCTTATAATCCGTTTGTTTAGATAACGGATCGGTAGCATCTAGACATACCTTATTGATTAATACTCGCGCATCAAAGAAAGGAACAAATACTAAGCCTACCGGTGGACGGTTACGGCCACGTGTTTCCACACGGCAGCGCACTTCACCACGAACAGATTGAACAAGAACTTCATCACCACGACGTACGTTACGTTTCTTCGCATCATCTGGGTGGATGTAACAAAGCGCATCCGGCATTGCACGATACAACTCTGGTACACGGGCCGTCATAGTACCTGTATGCCAATGCTCTAAAACACGGCCAGTACATAACCACATATCGTATTCGTCATTTGGCATTTCTGGTGGCGCTTCATACGGTGCAAAAATAATGTTTGCTTTGCCATCAGGCTTACCATAGAAGTTAAAGCCTTCACCTTTGCCTACATACGGATCACTACCTTCTACAAAACGCCATTTAGTTTCAACGCCGTTCACAACAGGCCAACGTAAACCACGAACCTTATGATACATATCATATGGTGCTAAATCATGACCATGGCCACGACCAAAGGCTGCATATTCTTCAAACAGACCTTTTTGTACGTAGAAACCTTGATCTTGAGCATCATCATTTAATTCTTGTGCTTCGCTAAGTGGGTATGCATCAACATTACCGTTACGATAAAGTACATCGTACATAGTCTTGCCACGGTGCTCAGGCATTTTAGCTAGTAAATCTTCACCCCAAACTTCTTCAATTTTGAAGCGTTTAGAGAATTCCATTAACTGCCATAGGTCTGATTTTGCGCCTTCAACAGATTTAACTTGTTGGTACCAAGCTTGAGTACGACGTTCTGCATTACCGTATGCGCCTTCTTTTTCTACCCACATTGCTGTTGGTAAAATAAGATCTGCAGCTTGAGCCGTAACCGTTGGGTACGGGTCAGAACAAACAATGAAGTTAGCTGGGTTACGGTAACCTGGTAAACCTTCTTGCATCGTGTTTGGTGCAGCTTGCATATTGTTGTTACACATAGTCCAGTACGCGTTTAACGTACCATCTTTAAGTGCGCGGCCTTGTGCAACAGCATGTAAACCTGGTTTAGCAGGAATAGTACCTTCAGGTAATTTCCAGATTTTCTCAGAAATAGCACGATGCTTAGGATTCTTAACAACCATATCTGCAGGTAGACGGTGTGAGAATGTACCCACTTCACGCGCAGTACCACACGCTGATGGCTGACCTGTTAATGAGAATGGACCATTACCTGGTTGCGAAATTTTACCTACAAGCAAGTGAATATTGTAAACAAGGCTATTCATCCATACACCACGAGTATGTTGATTCATACCCATAGTCCAAAGCGACATTACCTTGATGTTTGGATCTGCGTATTGCTTCGCTAAAGTAAGTAGTTTTTCTTCAGACACGCCTGAAATTTCAGATGCTTTTTCAACAGTGTATTCAGCTACAGACGCTTTATACTCGTCAAATGTCATTGCCGACATTTTACCTGAGTTAGGGTTAGCAGCTTTCTGTTGTAGTGGATGCTCATCACGTAGACCGTAACCGATATCAGTTGCAGTACGTTTGAAATGTGTGTGCTTGTTAACAAAATCCCAGTTCACAGCATCGTTTTGGATGATATAGTTAGCAATAAAGTTAGCCATTGCTAAATCTGACTGCGGATTGAAAATAACACCTGTATCAGCAAGTTCAAAAGAACGATGCTTATAAGTTGATAATACGTTTACTTTTACGTGTGGATTACTTAAACGTCGGTCTGTAATACGCGTCCATAGGATCGGATGCATTTCAGCCATGTTTGAGCCCCAAAGAACAAACGAGTCTGATTCTTCAAAGTCATCATAACAACCCATTGGCTCATCGATACCAAAGGTACGCATGAAGCCACCAACAGCAGAGGCCATGCAGTGACGAGCATTAGGATCGATGTTGTTTGAACGGAAACCAGCTTTCATCAATTTAACAGCGGCATAACCTTCCATCACTGTCCATTGACCAGAACCAAACATACCGATTGATGTAGGACCATTAGCTTTTAGTGATGCTTTCCATTTTTCAGCCATGATATCAAAAGCTTGATCCCATGAAATAGGTGTAAATTCACCATCTTTAGCAAACTTACCATCACGCATACGTAATAAAGGCGTTGTTAAGCGATCCTTACCGTACATGATTTTAGATAAGAAGTAGCCTTTAACACAGTTAAGACCTTTATTTACTGGCGCTTCAGGATCACCTTGAGTAGCAACAACTTTGCCACCTTGTGTACCAACTAATACAGAACAGCCTGTACCGCAGAAGCGGCATGGGGCTTTGTCCCATTTAATTTTAGTTTCATCGCTACTTGCAATCAGATTTGTTGCGCTTGTAGGAAGAGTAACGCCAGCAATTGCAGCCGCAGAGACTGCAGCATTTGCTTTAACAAATGCACGTCTGGTTAATTTCATAGATCATCCTCACATGATGGATCGATAGTTTCAATTTGATGAAAAACAAGAGAAGTACTTAAGACATGTTCGAAATTATTAATTTTATCAATAATATCGGTAACAAATTTCTGGTTCGTTGTTTCTAATACAGTGATAATTTTTCCCTCTTCACTATCACCGTAAATTTCAGCGTCTGGGATTGCAGCAATTTTACTCTTCACGTCTTCCAATGCTTCTGGTTTTACGTGAATAATTAAACTCGAGATATGAACTTCTTGTTCTGCCATTTTATGACCTTATAATTATTATAAAACATATTCTTAATAACTAAATTTAACGGTTAGCGTTCACTGTAATTGCATTTACAGGGCAACTCGATACACACGCACCACAACCGTTACAATCATCAAGTACAACGTCAGGACTCACAAACGTTGTAGTAGTAAAATTAAATGCTAAAGCTTCGGATTCGCATGATTCCGCACAACTTCGGCAATATACTGACCCAATATTCAAGCAATTATTTGAAACTATGGCTTTATTTGGCCATGCTTGCGTTTGGGTTAAATCAAATAAATCTTCTTTACAGTGATTTACACATTCTTTACAAAAACTGCATTCAGATACGCTAAAATCAATTTCTGGGAATCCACCGTCCCCAACTTTTATTATTTGCTCTGGACAAGCAGCAGTACAATCACCACAGCGTGTACATTTATCTGTAAAATCTAAATCTGCTTTTAACCAAGGTAGACGAATAGCATTGTCTTGTTCTTTACGACGAAATAACGCACGTCGTGTTAGGTTAATACTCATAAAAACTACCTAATGAAAATAACTTATTTAATGTGAAAGTTTAAGGCGCACATCAGTCTATAAAGATATCGAATTCATAATGATACAAATACCGCCAGCCTCAAATACTCACTAATGGGTAAGATGACTAAAACTTATTTTAGATCAATAATTACAGGCGTATTTAAGACAATTTATGACTACTAACGACAACTTAAGACAACTTAAGACAATTTAAGACATCTAAATACGACTAAATGCTTAAAATTATAGCTAACAGTTGCAATATTCGCCTTTATTATGGGGATTTAATATAGCGTAAGTTCGAATTACGCTATATTAAGTAAATGAGGATAGAGGTATTTAAAGGAACAATGTGTATATATGCGGTTTTTTAGCCACCGATAGATGCAAGATGAGGTGTATTTGCCGTGATACCTTGTTGCAGGAAGTGAGTCGACTTTTTATCCGACATATGTTCAATCACACGAGAGATTAATTCCGGCTTCTGGTTATCATCTTGAAGTAAATCTCGTAATTCAACGCCCTCTTCACCAAACAGACATAAATGTAAGCGCCCTTTAGTAGAAACGCGTAAACGGTTACAAGTCGAACAAAAATCTTTTTCGTATGGCATAATCAAGCCAATTTCACCAACATAATCAGGATGAACGAATACTTGTGCGGGACCGTCAGCCTTACCTCTAACTTTACTGACCCAGCCTTGTAGCCTTAATTTGTCACGAATACTTATACCCGATACGTGGTGTTTATCAAACAATGCCTGATTATCACCCGTTTGCATTAATTCAATAAAGCGTAATTGAATTGGCCTCGTTTTGATCCAATTCAAAAAGTCTCCTAGCTCAATGTCGTTCAAATTACGCATTAATACCGTATTAACTTTAACGGTTTCAAATCCCGCGGTAAAAGCCGCATCTAGGCCAGCCATGACTTTATGGAACATATTTTTACCAGTTATCTGGCGAAACATACGCGCGTCTAAGCTATCGATACTGACATTTAACGCATCTAATCCTGCATCACGCCATTCTTGGGCATGTTTTTCAAGACTAAAGCCATTTGTAGTTGTCGCCACTTTATTGATTTTAGGGATCGCAGCGATGTCCGAAATTATATCCGTGAAGTCTTTTCTTAATGATGGTTCGCCACCGGTAATGCGGACTTTTTCAGTACCCATTTCAGCAAAACCTGTCACGATACGTCGTAATTCATCACGCTCTAGAAACTCAGGTTTACCTTCGGCTTTATAACCATCCGGTAGGCAATAGTTACATTTGAAATTACAGACGTCTGTAATTGATAAGCGTAAATAATAAAATTTACGCGAAAACTGATCTTGAAGTTGCATAAACACCTTTCCAAATACGGGAGGCCTAATCATTTCTGATTAAACCCTTATAGCAATTTCGAATGCTATGAGTCCTTAACATCATATTTAAATTTATAAATTTAGATCGTTAAGGATCGGAGTTTGATATATATTAAATTTTATGGTCTTTAAACTTAAACTATTTTTCAGTAAATATAAAGGGATAGCTAGAGTAATTATAGTGGAAAATGATAAATCATTGATCGAAATTAATTTGCCCTGTAAATTATAGCGCTATTCACGGCTTAATTAATTAAATAGAAAAACATCTATGATAAAAAATATAATCCCTTCCCATCAGTCTATTATCATTTTAATCGGCCGTGGTATGTTTAGTATCTTAGCGCTTGCCTCAATGCTAACCTTTATTTCCTTAGTTGCGTTATCGCTGAGCCTTTCCGATGCATCATCGATCAATAAAGCTGGTGCATTAAGAATGCAAAGCTATCAAATTGCTTATAATTTGTCCCGTAATGAATCAAGCGTCGTGCGCCAAAATCATATTGATACTTTCAATCAATCACTTGCACACATTAAAAACAATATTGTCGATAATTGGGATATTACATCAAAATTGAAACAAGAATTCATGATAGTTGAAACCCAATGGCAAAAACAATCAGACATTCTACATGGTGATAACCCTGAACAATTTTTGGTTGATGTTGATGAATTTGTAGCAAAAATTGATACTTTTGTACAGAATCTTCAAAACCACTCTGAATATAAAGTGAAAATTATCACACTAATTAAAGGACTTGGGATTGGCCTAATTTTTGCGGTCTGTATTATAACGATTCGTTTGATGCAAGTGCAGGTATTAAAACCATTACAACAGATATTTGCTGCATCTAATCGCATTAGAAAGGGTGAGTTTGATGTCTCATTTGATTTTTTTTATGAGAATGAAATAGGATCATTAGCGAGTAACATTTCGCACATGGCGAATGATTTAAACCAACTCTACAGTACACTTGAACAACAGGTTGATGCTAAAACTAAGCAATTGAAAGAAGCGAAAGATAAAATTAATTTTTTATATACGACATCACAAAAATTACATGTCACTCACCTAAATGCTGACATGCTCGAACAAACACTACAAAGTGTCTCAGAACTTAATAGCCTTAGTTTTTATAAACTTATATTAACGGGTTCAGAAGTAGAGACTATTTACCTAAATGCGGGTGCGGATAACGGCGAGCAAACAATTGATTTAAAATTAGAACTAGAAGAGCAGTCTTTTGGCACGTTAACCGTGCTAAAACGTGAAGCAAATGATCAAGAGCACTTACGAAGTTATTGTCGTATTATTTCGCGAGCACAGCACCGCTCTCAAAGTAATTTAGAAGCGCAACGTTCGTTATTAATGGAAGAACGTGCCGTTATTGCACGTGAGTTACATGATTCACTTGCTCAAGCCCTCTCCTACTTAAAAATACAAGTCGCATTATTAAAACGCCACTTAAAAAATCAAGAAATAACCCCGACAACAAATGAGATTGTGGAAGAAATAGATACCAATCTAAAAGTGTCTTATACTCAATTAAGAGAATTACTTAATACATTTAGGTTAACACTCGATGATGCAAATTTATCTGAAGCGATCTCGATCATGCTGGCACAGTTACGCCAACGCACAAAAACCAAAATTCATCTAAGCTATGAATTAGAAGAACATTTGTTTAAACCCAACCAACACATACATATTCTTCAAATAATACGAGAAGCTGTACTAAATTCAATCAAACATGCGAATTCAAACGAAATAATTATTGACTGTGATACGAATAAAAATGGTACTATCGAAGTATCTATTTCGGATGATGGAGACGGCATTCCAGCCAATCCTGTTAAATCCAACCATTATGGTTTAAACATAATGGGAGAACGCGCTTCAAAACTAGGTGCTAAACTAGAAATTAAAAATAATATAACAAAAGGCACCTTGGTATTACTTACCTTCGATAGGGAAAACAAACATGCTTGAGAATAGTTACACAATTTTAGTTGTTGATGATCACCCACTAATGCGTAAAGGCATTGTTCAACTGCTTACATTAGAAGAAAAGTTTAATGTGATAGGTGAAGCCAGCGATGGTGTGGAAGCTATCACTCTTGCCAAACAGCATGAACCAGATCTTGTATTACTCGATTTGAACATGAAAGGTATGTCAGGTTTGGATACTTTAAAAGCACTTCGAGCAGAAGAATTAAGCTCTCGTGTTGTTATCTTAACTGTATCTGATAACAAGCAAGACGTCATTCGCTTAATCAATGCTGGTGCTGACGGTTATTTATTAAAAGATTCTGAACCTGATTTATTATTATCTCAACTTCAAGATGTATTATCTGGTCAACAAGCACTTTCAGAAAGCTTGATTGGTTACTTAGATTGTCTACATGAAGATAATAACTTCGAAGAAAAACTGGCTAAGCTCACAAAACGTGAAAACCAAATTCTTCTGGAAATCTCAAAAGGTTATAGCAACAAGCATGTTGCCAGCAACCTGCACATCTCAGAAGGCACAGTGAAAGTTCACGTTAAAAGTCTGCTGAAGAAACTAGAAGCAAGTTCACGTGTTGAAGCTGCTGTTATGTATCTTGAATTTAATAAAACTAGCGCATAATCAACGAATAGAAGTAAAAATATTGATCGAATCATATTTTTACTTCTATTTTTCAATCCCGTGTCCGATTAAAGTCCAATCCAGAATGCAGACTCTTTAAACAAGACTATTATTAGTTATATTTCCAATGACTAATGGCTCGCTCTTGCAATCTACTCAAATCGCACTATTCCCACTACCCTCTCATATTTTACCTAACGGTAGGCTTCCTTTACGTATTATTGAAGATCGTTACATTCGGATGATTAAAGAAAGTGCTAAAGCGTCTACTGGATTTGGCATTGTAATGATAGCTCCCAAACAAGACGGACCATTTGGACGTATATCGCCAATAGGTACTTTCGTTGAAATCATTGATTTTTATACACTAGACGATGGATTTCTCGGAATTAATGTCGAAGGTACCAAACGATTTATTATTGACGATATAGTGACTGAATCGGATGGATTAAAAACCGGTAATGTCCACTACATTAGTAATTGGCCAGATCAAAAAATAACGCCGAAAGAATATTATTTAGCTGAAAAATTAGAAGAGATATATGAACAACACGCAGATATAAACCAACTTCATTCTTTAAAAGAAATGGCCAATATAAGCTGGGTTTCACAACGATGGTTAGAATTATTACCACTTTCAGTAACAGAGAAACAACTGTTATTGCAACAACCAGATTGCAATAGCACTGTAGCAATACTTAAAGAGTTAATGCCAAAATAAACTTATTAATAAATATATACCCGATATCTCAAAATTGGCCATTCTTGTCAAAGGTTGCTTGTTAAGTAAACAAATCAAGATAACGTCGTACCAAAATATTTATTTTAAAGATATGATGATGGAATCTAATTCACTTAAGTTTGATTCATCATATGTTGCAAAAATCACTTTCAGACCTCGATAAAGTTGTCGCTATTGGCGGTGGTCACGGACTCGGCCGTGTACTTTCGTCACTTTCCTTTTTAGGTCCTAGATTGACTGGTATTGTTACAACAACCGATAATGGTGGTTCGACAGGTCGACTCAGGCACTCAGAAAATTGTATAGCTTGGGGTGATCTTCGGAATTGTATTAACCAATTAGTCACTCAGCCTGATATTGGTTCTTTATTGTTTGAATATCGCTTTCAAAATGAAGGTGAGTTAAAAAATCATAACTTAGGTAATTTGATGCTAGTAGCCTTAGATAACCTATGTGTACGCCCACTAGATGCAGTTAACCTTATCCGTAATATGTTGCATGTCGAATGTCAGCTCATCCCTATGTCTGAACAACCTAGTGACTTAATCGCTGTTACACCTTGTGGTAATGACGTACATGGGGAAGTATCTGTTGATAAAATGCATGAATTTCCAAATCAATTAACCGTCCAACCTAATGTTGCAGCAACGTTAGAGGCCGTACAAGCGATTGAGAAAGCTGAATTGATATTATTGGGTCCTGGTTCATTTCTAACCAGTATCATGCCACCACTGTTACTTAAAGATATTCAAAAATCCTTACGCAGAACAAATGCAAAAGTGATTTACATAGGTAACTTACAACCTGAAATAGGACCGGCATCAACAATCTCGTTAGAAGAACGCTTACAATGGTGTGAAACTACGCTAGGTTTTCCGCTCATTAATGCCGTAATACAAGATGTAGATAAACAATCTGAGTTAACTTACCCTACCTATGTTCACGACTTACGTGAACACGTTAATAAGAACTATCACGACCGTATCAAACTAAAAGAAGCAATTGAATCGGTTGTTAATCGCATCTTAACGCCAGTGCGTTAATTGCATCTTGTAGGCTACTTATTAATAATGGTAATTTCACTTGTACTTCACCAGTACTATTAGATTTTGCCATTACCTCTAATTCTTCAGCATGCTGTTGCACGATTAACGCCCCATATGTACCAGCACTACTCTTTATGCTGTGGCAACTCTGCGCAACTTTACTATTATCGATATTCTCCATCAAAGCTTGTAAATCTGAAATTCGCTCTGTTGTTTCTTCATTAAACACAGCAACTAACGCAGGTAACATGTCTTCGCCTACGTCAAGGAGTAATTGAGAGAATACTGATTCATTTATAATTGTGTTGTCCATTTCGTTACCTCATATTTTGATATTTATACTTATAAGTTATTTATTATTTAGATCAATGACGATTGCCGTTGCATCATCATTTAGCTGGTCAGGTGAAAGTGATTCAAATCGCAACCATAGCTGATCCAAAATATGCTGAGCGGTTGTTCCCTTAATGCCAGTTAGTATGCTGTCAATACAACCAAAATTCCTATCAATATTTTCAAAAATGCCATCTGAATAGAAAAAAAGTTTTTCATCTGCCCCTAATTGTATCGTAACGGCTGAATATTCTTCGTTTGGCAAGAGCCCTAATACAGTACCTTTACAATCAATTACGTCAAATCCCTCTTGATGTAGCAAGTAGGGTTGAGGATGCCCTGCTGTTGCGATTTCGCATTGGTTTCCTGTTAGTTTTACAACAATACACGTAAGCATACTGTTCTCTAACAGTTGATTTAGAAATAACCTTTTTGACAAACCCGACAGTAATTCAGTGGGGGATATAGACGTTGATGTTATTAATCCTTCTAAATAACCCATTATCGCAAAACTATGAAACTTGGCGACAGGGCCATGCCCCATAATATCACCTAAAATAAGTAACTTACTATCCCCATAATCATGAAAAAATACAAAGTCCCCTCCACCTTCACACGCTGGTGTATGAGCTAATGAAAAATGCCAATCACCAACTGTTGATGGTAATGACGGTTTGAATGGACGACTAAGTGATTCAACAACGCGTTGTTGATAATGTAATGCAAGTTGATTGGTTCGGCGTATTACACGTGTACAAACGGCTAATAATGAAGTTTTAGTGATTGGTTTAATTAAATATCCATCAATAGATACCTCGGCAGCCTGCTCTTGTATTGATAAATCGTCATCGCCCGTTAAAAAAACAAATGGCGTTAAAGCCCCTTTATCACACGATTCTACTTTGAGCCTAAATTCGAACCCGGACATTTCAGGCATATGAATATCTGCAATAATCAGGTCACAACCTTCGTGTTCAATGAATTTAAACGCCTGAGCAGCCTCCGAAAACATATGCACTACAAAATCATGTTGAAGAAAACTTTGATATGCATACAAAAGGATCCGGTCATCATCAACGATAACTACTTTTAATTTTTTTGTCTGTTCTTTTAATGGACAAGTAAATTTATTAATTCCGTCATGACTCGTATAACTGCCACTACGGTTATTCTTTTGAATTAAAGCTAATCCCATGCCACCAGTAAGTAACTGGCCGTTGAATATGTCATTTACATCCATTTGATAGGGATTAAAACTATCACCGCAATCGGAAACTGCAAAATACCAATTTCCTTTAACACCAGCCAACTGAATACGAAACCAATTAGCGGAAGCTTGATTATGGAAATAAAGGTTCGAGAGATACTCGGCTAACACCAAGGTAACTCGATCTATTTCAGCTTGTTCAAGCGCGAGTTGGTGGCACAATGTGGATAACAGACGCCTAACCTCACTAATTGAATCAAGCGTTAATGGATATTGCTTGGCGAACAGTTGTGTTTCCATCAGCGACCAATTCTCCCTTTTAGTAACTCAATATTAGAGATCCGATTAAGTAACCATTGTTTAAGCAGCGGGAAATGCTTTAGCCGTCTTCGCACTGAGTTTCTTAATTGCATATCGAGCGGTGGGCACTTAACATCATTGATTACGGTCCCGAGTACTCTCACATTATTCTGCTTAAAAGTTTCAATTGTTTTTAATACGTTACTCTCCAGTGAAACACCAGGTGCGACAACCAGTAAACTCGCGTCACAACCCCTAGCGATAACTTCCCCTGGTATGTTTGAAAAATTTGTCCGAGTAATTGCGCATGTATCAAATATAATAAAATTATAGTGTTGCAGCCAAAATTCGATCGCATTTTTGATCTTTATTTCGTCTCGGAAGCTAATATTTTGATCTTGACCACTTTCTGGGGCAGGTAAAATATCTATATTTTCAGAAAATTCAGTTATACAGTTTTTTTGTACATGAGTATCATCAAGGGACCATGACTGCTTTGCCTTAACATATTCATTTGTGATTGCTGGTTTGAATGTATTAAGATCAACAATTAAAACTCGACAGCCTGCCGCTTTATGACGCCTAGCAAGCGCTAAAACCAATTCAGTTGTGCCTTCTTTCCCTTGTGAGCAATTTACCGCTAAAGATTTAATATTTTCATTCATAATTAACTGATATATTTGTTCAATCTCAACAAATGTTTCCGGTAAAATATTCATAATGAAGAACCAACAATAAAGAGTGTAACGACACTCAGAGCACTACCTAATATATCCATTAACTGACTCCAATTAGACTCTTTTTCATTCGGAATATAAATAGTATCGCCTGCATGTATAATTGGAATGTCACGATAATCTGGCTGGGTAAAATAATGCTTCATATTAAACGTACGTGCTTTGTGTTGCATTTCCCCATGTTTAGTAACAATGACAATACGATCGATATAAGCTTCTGTAGTCGGCCCTCCAGCCATGGTTAATATGCCAACAACATCGAGTGAAGAATCATATTTATAACGTCCAGGGTTATGTACAGCTCCAATTACCTGCACAATATTAGTTGTATTATTTAATGTCCCTTGTTCGCTCTTAGCTGGAATATATATCGTATCTCCAGGTAGTATCTGTGGTAACAGGCTTTCATCACCCGTTTCAAAGTATATATCGAGATCAAGTGTTGATGCTTTCGCATAATGTCTATTACGATGTGTTACTTTAACGTGTTTAATATCAGCGTCATTAGTCGGTCCATCAGCAGCAGACAATAAATCTAGAAAGTCTAATCGACTGTTAAAAGCATAACGCCCTGGCGACCCAACCGCACCAAGAATATAAATAGAAGATTCAGATTCTTGCTTGATCCATTTCGATTTATTATCTGTTGGATCATCCGGTAGCTCTGTGAACATCACAGTATCACCAGCCGATAACTGTGGCAGTGTTAAATAGTCACCACCAACTTTCATGAACTGTTCTAAATCAAAAAACTGTCGTTCACCTAAGCCATCATTGCCAACAATAATTATTTTTGCTAAATCTGCTTTTTCCGTTGGGCCTTCAGCATGTCCTAATAGATCAAGAAATGTCATGCTATCATCCCATTGATAACGACCAGGATTTTTAACTGCACCAATGATTTTAATTGCTTCATTATGTGCTTCAATTAACCATGACTTCTCAATCATATCCGCTTTTTCAGGTAAGAAAATGACGTCCCCACCTCCAATAACAGGAAAAGGATTGTTTGCAGGATCATCTGAATATTTTTTTAAATCAAAACGGAATGTTTCACCATTCACTTTGAGTACTCGGATTTGCTGTGTATCGGCATACCGATTAGGACCACCCGCATTAGCGAGCATATCCATAAAGGTAATACCCTCACGGCCTTCATAAGCCCCCGGTTTGTTGACCTGGCCCATAACATAAACAACTTGTAAACCAACTTTGATATCTTCGACCTGAATAGGAACAAAAATAGTCGTACCCGGTTTTATTTTAGGTAGCTTAGAAACATCTCCAGTATCTAGGTAATGTTTTAAATCAAAGATCTGTGGCTCTTTGGACCCCATGATCCTTATTTTACCAACGTTAGCATATCGCGTCACACCATTGGATTTCATCAAACTTTCAATGATAGTCATCCCAGGCACATAAGAAAACGTACCAGGTGTATTCACTTCACCAAAAACCGTCACGGCTTTTTGGGTGTCACTTGCATCCCCTCCAGATTTTAATGATGTTGCATCAAAAATCATCTGAACGTTACCTGTTAATGGTGACGAAGGTACAAAGATGACATCCCCAGATCTTAGTGCCGGAAGTAGCGATTCATCACCCGTTTCTAGATAACGTTTAAAGTTAAATATGATAACTTTAGCACCACGCTGCAATTGCATGTTGTCGAGTTGCGCACCTGCTAACATCCCGCCAGCTTCATTTAATGCCATCTGAACATTACCAAGTTCGGGTAGCACTACCTCACGAGGGTTGTTTACATAACCCAAGACGGTCACAAGTTTTTCTCGGGCTCTGAATTCAATATACAGCTTTGATATATCGCGAAATACCACACTTAAAGATTGCTTTAATTCTTGCAATACGGCCGTTAATGTTTTGCCTTTTACATGTAGACGCCCTACTTCAGGAAGGTGAATAAATCCACTTGCATCTACTTGAAACGGTTTTTCGAACTCTTTTTCACCCGGCATAAATATAAACAGTTGATCTCCGGAATCGATAACGTCACCTTGGGCAAAAGCTATTGAAGATGTAAATAACAGAGTAAAGCAACAGAACCATAATTTCATAAAGCAACCCCTTTCGGTAACATCGCGTCGCTAAACAATTGGCCATCTTTTAAAAGAAATCGCCAGTTTTTTACTTTATGGTCTACATCTTTATTATTTTTTGATTGCCAGAGAAGAGTACTAATTACAGGTTTTAACGGTGGAGTAACACCAAGTCTGAGATCTTCATATACAACTTTATTTTGCTTTAAACTCGCAGCTAAACTAGAAACATAATTGAGGATCGCATCTGTACGTAAATTAAGTAATTCAACATCAACTAAACTGGTAGCAAATTCCTCCAAGTCATAATTGTTAGACTTAGTATTAGATAGCTGAATTTCATGAATTTGAGCTGGGTTATGCTCTTGATCTATATTTAACTCTAATTCAGATAGTTGCTGTACGCTCACACTTGGTATTTGGTCAAAGAGTAAATACTGACGCATTATTTCGTTATAATCTGCATCATGGCTCTTATCTGAGACTGCCAATACATCACTCGGGCTATCTACAATGGCCTCAACGTCATGAACAACAATATTATTATTGTAATTTACTTTTAACTCTTCTATTTTTGGAGTGTTAATACCTTCAAGTAACTTATATTTTGTATACTGAATAACAATTTGGGGATTATCTAACAGTAGAAAACTTACTTGTCGAAGGCACACTTTGTACAAATCAGTCATGATCGCACTCCCCTCATCAAATTGCGGAGCGCAATATAATAAGAGATCAAGTTGATAAATAAGAGGATGTACAAAATTAGACGCTAATAAATTAGGGGGCTGGGCACAATTGGTGTTACTACTTACACTATTTAGATGAACGACTAAATCAGTAATATTTTGTTCAAGAATAGCCATTTCGACTTTTACATCTTCCGGGTCTTCGACCAAAATTGACTTATCTACACGGCTATTAATGTCTTCTACTTTTTTTACATGTGCAGGGATACACGTTTTGGCACCTCGTAAATTGGCAACTGAAAAATGTAGATTCAAATAATTATAATGCTGTTTAAAATGAATACGTTCCTCTGTATGTAATGCGACAGTGTCAAAATAGCCCTCTTTTGGCCAATTTGTACATGCAGATAAAGACATACAAATAGCTATCCATAGCAATAATTTGTTCATTCAATACCTTACGGCATTTATTTATGCCGAGCGATTATTCTCACATTCAGTAATGTTTTCGATAAAAGGAATAGCATTTTCAACACGTAACATAGTCATTAATTTATATGGCTGGCCAGATACTTTAAGCAAAGAAAGCGTACGACGTTGTGAGGTTAGTCTTTTGAATAAAAAAACAATTGCACCAATACCTGTGGAGTCGATAAAGGTAACATTTGTAAAATCTAAAATTATGTTTTCCGCATGTTCATCAACCAATGCTTCCAAGCTTGGCTGTAAGCTAACTACGTTCTCAGTATCAAGATCGGTTGCTATCTTTAAGATTATTATTCCATTATGAGGTCGTAAGTTGTCCATCACTAATGCTCCTAGATAATACAGAATTGCTCATGAGAGTGAATTATTAGCTTAGATAAAACTATTGTATTTTCAACCTCATTATTAATAATATAGACACTTAAACTAGAAAATGCACAAATAAAAAAACCACCCGAAGGTGGTTTATTATAATTAAAACAGATATTAACCTAATTTAGCACGTAATGCCGAACCAATATCAGCTAATGAACGCACAGTAGATACACCTGCATCTTCAAGTGCTGCAAATTTCTCATCCGCAGTACCTTTACCGCCAGCGATAATTGCGCCAGCATGACCCATACGCTTACCTGCAGGAGCTGTAACACCGGCAATGTAAGAAACTACAGGTTTGGTAACATTAGCTTTAATATAAGCTGCTGCTTCTTCTTCTGCAGTACCACCAATTTCACCAATCATAACGATTGCTTCTGTTTGTGGATCATTTTCAAATAATTCAAGTACGTCAATAAAGTTTGTACCTGGAATTGGATCACCACCAATACCAACACAAGTTGATTGACCGTAACCTTCGTCAGTTGTTTGTTTTACAGCTTCATACGTAAGCGTACCAGAGCGTGAAACAATACCAATTTTACCAGGCTTGTGAATGTGACCAGGCATAATACCAATTTTACATTCACCAGGAGTGATAACACCTGGACAGTTAGGACCGATCATACGAACGTTTTGTTGATCAAGTTTAACTTTAACTTCGATCATATCAACAGTAGGAATACCTTCTGTGATACAAACGATAAGCTCGATGCCAGCATCAATAGCTTCTAAAATAGCATCTTTACAGAACGGCGCTGGTACATAGATTACAGATGCTGTTGCGCCTGTTGTTTCTACTGCATCACGTACTGTATTAAATACAGGTAAACCTAAATGTGTCGTGCCGCCTTTACCAGGAGAAACACCACCAACCATTTGCGTTCCGTAATCGATCGCTTGCTCAGAGTGGAAAGTACCTTGACCACCAGTGAAACCTTGACAGATCACTTTAGTATCTTTATTGATTAAAACGCTCATTTATTTGCCCTCCGCTGCTGCAACAACTTGCTGCGCTGCATCCGTTAGGCTAGATGCTGCAATAATATTTAAGTTCGATTTAGCTAAAACTTCACGGCCTAATTCTGCATTGTTACCTTCAAGACGTACAACCACTGGCACTTGAACACCAACTTCTTGCACTGCACCGATAATACCTTCAGCGATCATATCGCAACGAACGATACCACCGAAGATGTTAACAAGTACGGCTTTAACATTGTCATCAGAAAGAATGATTTTGAATGCTTCAGCAACACGTTCTTTAGTTGCGCCGCCGCCTACGTCTAGGAAGTTAGCTGGTTTACCACCATGGATGTTAACAATATCCATCGTACCCATTGCTAGACCTGCACCGTTTACCATGCAGCCAATGCTACCGTCTAATGCAACATAGTTTAACTCAAATTTAGCAGCGTGAGCTTCACGTGCGTCTTCTTGAGTAATGTCTTGCATAGTACGTAGTTTAGGTTGGCGATAAAGTGCATTTGAATCGATAGTAATTTTACCATCTAAACAAACAAGATCACCCGCACCTGTAATGATAAGTGGGTTGATTTCAAGTAGCGCCATATCAGAATCAGTAAACATTTTAGCTAGACCCATAAAGATCTGTGTAAATTGTTTGATTTGAGCACCTTGTAAACCAAGTTTGAACGCAAGTTCACGTGCTTGGTAAGGCTGTGCACCAACAAGTGGATCAATCGTTGCTTTATGAATTAACTCAGGAGTTTGTTCAGCAACAGTCTCAATATCAACGCCACCTTCAGTAGAAGCCATAAATACAACTTTACGCGAACCACGGTCAATAACCGCACCTAGGTAAAGTTCATTTGCGATATCACCCGCAGCTTCAACTAAGATTTGAGAAACAGGCTGTCCGTGTTCATCCGTTTGGTAAGTTACTAAGTTCTTACCTAACCAATGTTCAGCAAACGCTGTGATCTCATCTTTCGATGTTACAAGCTTAACGCCACCTGCTTTGCCTCGTCCACCCGCGTGAACTTGACATTTAACAACCCATTTATCGCCACCAATTTTGTCAGCGAAAGCTGCCGCTTCATGAGGTACGTTTGTTGCGTAACCTTCTGGAACTGGCAAACCATATTCAGCAAAAAGTTGTTTTGCCTGATACTCATGCAGATTCATGCTCGTATATCCATGTTATTAGCCACTAGGGCTTGTCCCGAGAACTTACGCCTTACCATAAGACGTAAGCAACCAAATAATTTAAATCAACTATTACACATCTAAAAGAAGACGAGTTGGGTCTTCTAATAATTCTTTAACTGTTACTAAGAAGCCAACAGATTCTTTACCATCAACCAAACGATGGTCGTAAGAAAGTGCTAGATACATCATAGGCAGAATTTCAACTTTACCATCTACAGCCATTGGGCGATCTTGGATCTTATGCATACCTAAGATTGCGCTTTGTGGTGGATTGATGATAGGTGTTGACATTAATGAACCAAATACGCCACCGTTTGTAACTGTGAAGTTACCGCCAGTCAGGTCTTCGATAGACAGTTTACCGTCACGACCTTTAAGCGCTAGTTCACGAATATTTTTCTCGATATCAGCAAGACTCATCGTATCGCAATCACGTAGTACAGGAGTAACTAGACCACGAGGCGTTGAGATAGCGATACTTACATCAAAGTAGTTATGATAAACAATGTCTGTACCATCGATTGATGCATTCACTTCTGGATAGCGTTTTAACGCTTCAACAACAGCTTTAACATAAAATGACATGAAGCCTAAACGGATACCGTGGCGTTCTTCAAATACGTCTTTATACTGTTTACGAATATCCATGATAGGTTTCATGTTGATTTCGTTAAACGTTGTTAACATTGCTGTTGAGTTTTTAGCTTCCAGTAGACGCTCAGCGATACGCTTACGAAGACGAGTCATCGCCACACGTTTTTCGCTACGACCAGGTTGAAGTTCAACTACCGGTGCTGCTACGGGTGCTTTTGCTGCTGGAGCTGCAGGTGCTAATGCTTTTTCAACATCTTCTTTTGTGATTAAGCCGTTTTTGCCCGTGCCAGCAATCTTAGATGCATCTAAACCTTTTTCTGCAATAAGACGACGAACAGCAGGACTTGCGTCTACTGTTTCTTCACTTACTTCAGCTGGTTTATCTTTTGTTTCTTCGCCAGCAACAGCGCCTGCTTTTAATCGGCCAATAACTTGTTGACCAAGAACCGTCGCGCCTTCTTCTTCAAGAATTTCAACAAGAACACCAGATTCTACTGCTGGAACTTCTAGAATAACTTTGTCGGTTTCAATCTCTACAATTATTTCGTCACGTTCAACAGCATCACCTGGGCGTTTGTGCCAAGTCGCTACAGCTGCGTCAGCTACTGATTCTGGTAGTACAGGTACCACAATTTCAATTGTCATTTTCATAATTCCTTAAATAAACTATTTCTGCGCAACAGTAAGTGCATCTTCAATAAGTGCTAGCTGTTGTTTTGTATGTACAGACATATAACCGACTGCTGGCGATGCTGATGCAGCACGTCCAGCGTAACTTAGTTTCGCGCCTTGCGGGATTGCTCCCCAGAAGTGATGCTGACTAGAATACCAAGCGCCCTGATTCTGAGGCTCTTCTTGACACCAAACAAACTGTTCAACATGTTGATATTCAGCGAAGACAGCAGCAATTTCTTCATGTGGGAAAGGATAAAGCTGTTCAATACGTACAATAGCAACATCCGTCTGACCGGATTTACGACGAGTTTCGAGTAAATCGAAATAAACTTTACCGCTACACATCACAACACGTTTAACCTGCGTTGAGTCAAGAACATCAATTTCACCAATAACATTTTGGAACGTACCTTCAGCTAGCTCAGACAAATCTGAAATAGCTAGCGGGTGACGTAGTAATGATTTAGGTGTCATAACGATGAGTGGACGACGCATAGGACGTACAGTTTGACGACGAAGCATATGATAAACCTGTGCAGGTGTACTTGGTACACACACTTGCCAGTTATGCTCAGCACACATTTGCATATAACGTTCAAGACGTGCAGATGAATGCTCAGGACCTTGACCTTCATAGCCATGTGGTAACATTACTGTTAGACCACACATACGGCCCCATTTCTGTTCACCAGAAGAAAGGAATTGATCAAAGACTACTTGAGCGCCATTGGCGAAATCACCAAATTGTGCTTCCCAAATAGTTAAACCACTTGGCTCTGTTGTCGCATAACCATATTCAAATGCTAATACCGCTTCTTCAGACAATACTGAATCATGGATAGTTAGCTCACCTTGCTCAGGTTTTAAATTAGCTAATGGAGTATACGTACTTGCGTTGTCTTGATTATGAACAACAGCGTGGCGATGGAAGAAAGTACCACGACCAACATCTTGTCCAGTAAGACGAACCTTGTAGTTATCGTCAAGTAATGTTGCGTATGCTAATGTTTCAGCAAAGCCCCAATCACATGGTTTCTCACCATTTGCCATTGCCACGCGATCGTTATAAATCTTCTGTACACGAGATTGAATCTTGTGTCCTTCAGGTACAACCGTCATTTTCAATGCAAGTTCAGACAGTTTGTCTTGAGGAACTTGTGATTGATAAGGCATATCCCATTCGTGTTTTAAGTATGGGTTCCAATCAACTGAGTGTTGTTGCATTGGGCGCCATTCTTTAACAACACATTCACCATGATCAAGTAAGTCACGATACTCGTTTATGAAACCTGTCGCTTCAGCAGCATCAATCACTGTTTCATTAACTAACTGGTCAGCATAAATTTTTCGTGGTGTCGGGTGTTTTTTGATCTTTTTATACATCAATGGCTGTGTCGCACTTGGCTCATCAGCTTCATTATGGCCGTGACGGCGATAACAAACTAAATCGATGACAACATCGCGTTTGAATGTATTACGGAAATCAAGCGCAATTTGTGTTACCAATACAACAGCTTCAGGGTCATCTGCATTTACATGGAAGATAGGTGCCTGAACCATTTTTGCGATATCCGTACAGTATTCTGTAGAACGCATATCTTTTGGATTAGATGTTGTAAAACCAACTTGGTTATTGACAACAATACGCACTGTACCGCCAATGCCATAAGCACGCGTTTGTGACATATTGAATGTCTCAGCTACGACACCTTGACCAGCGATTGCAGAATCACCATGAATTGTAATCGCCAGTACTTCGTCACCATTTGTGCTACCAAGACGTTCTTGACGTGCACGAACAGATCCCATAACTACTGGGTTAACAATTTCTAAATGCGATGGATTAAAAGCGAGTGCTAAATGTACATTACCGCCTGGGGTATTAAAATCTGAGCTGAAACCTTGGTGATACTTAACGTCACCTGCTCCCCATACGTCACTGTGCTTACCAGCGAATTCATCAAACAGATCGGCCGGTTTTTTACCTAGTACGTTAACCAGCATATTAAGTCTGCCGCGATGCGCCATACCAATAACTGCTTCTTTAATACCTTGTTCACCACTACGACGAATTAATTCTTTCATCATTGGAATTAGTGCATCACCACCCTCAAGGGAGAAACGTTTTGCACCAGGGAACTTAGCACCTAGGTATTTTTCAAGACCTTCGGCAGCAGTTAAGCTTTCCAAAAATCGTAATTTATCTTGTTTTTCAAATTCAGGACTGCTTTCAACAGACTCTAAACGACTTTGAATCCAACGCTTTTCTTCTGTCGATACAATGTGCATATATTCAGCAGCAATTGAACCACAGTAAGTTTTTTGTAGCGAAGCATAAAGGTCACTTAATTTCATGCTTTCTTGACCAATCGCGTATGAACCAACATTAAAGTTAGCGTCAAAATCGGCATCAGAAAGTGTGTGATATGCAGGATCTAGGTCTTGTACACGCTCACGTGCCCATATACCTAATGGATCTAAATTCGCATGCTGGTGACCTCGAAAACGGAAAGCATTAATTAACTGTAATACTTTAACTTGTTTCGCATCATTATGCGGGTCGCTTACTTGAGCAGCATAGCGAGAGGTTTCTTTCGCAAGACGAATGAAATAGTCCTTTACAGGACCGTGTGGAACTTCTTTAGTATTATCAATTTTAGGTAGACCTAAAAATACAGTTTGCCATTCTTCGCCAACTGAATCTGGATCTGCTAAAAATTGCTCATATAGATCTTCAATATATGTCTGGTTCGCACCGGCTAGATGAGAGGATTCTAACCAGGCTTTCATGACGTTATTCTGCATTCTCTGCCCTTTTTACTTTAAATGTCCATCGCGCCAGAGATGGTAGCAAAGATTTCAAATTACTTGGCCATTCCCAACGGAATGACCATTGTAACTAAAAACTAACAAAAAACATTGCTACACCGCACGTTGTAGTAACATAGATTTAATATTACCGATTGCTTTTGTAGGATTTAGACCTTTAGGGCACACGTTTACACAGTTCATAATACCGTGACAACGGAATACACTAAACGCATCGTCTAATTCTGACAAACGTTGTTCAGTTGCTGAGTCGCGGCTATCAACCAAGAAGCGATAAGCCGCTAATAAGCCAGCTGGACCAACGAACTTGTCAGGGTTCCACCAGAATGATGGGCATGATGTTGAACAACATGCACACAAGATACATTCGTATAGGCCATCTAACTTCTCACGTTCTTCAGGAGACTGAAGGTTCTCGCGAGCAGGTGGAATAGCACTGTCATCTGTAATTAAGAACGGTTTGATACGCGCATAGTTATCATAGAACTGCGACATATCAATAACGAGATCTCGGACCACTGGCAAACCAGGTAAAGGTCGAATCACAATCGTTTTGTTCATATTTAAATCAGACAACGGGGTAATACATGCTAGGCCGTTTTTGCCATTCATGTTTACACCATCAGATCCACATACACCTTCACGGCAAGAACGACGGAATGATAATGTTGCATCTTTTTCTTTTAACAAAATTAATGCATCAAGAACCATCATGTCTGAACCTTCAGGTACTTCAAGGCTCATGTCTTGCATTTTAGGTTTGCTATCAACATCAGGGTTATAGCGGTAAATTGAAAATTTAACTTGCATAGGTATCCCCTCCGTTTAGTAAACGCGCGCTTTAGGCACAAAGTGCTTCAGCTGTTCTTCAGTTAACAAGTTAGGTGATAAATTCACTTCACGAGTTGTCATTTCTTCACTTGTTGGTAAGTACAGTGAATGGCACAACCAATTCGCATCATCACGATCTGGATAATCAAAACGGCTGTGTGCACCACGACTTTCTGTACGGAAGTTAGCCGCATGCGCAGTTGCATATGCAGTTTCCATCAAGTTATCAAGTTCTAGACATTCAATACGTTGAGTATTAAATTCTGTTGAAGTGTCATCTAAACGTGCATTATCTAAACGTTTACGAATCGTACGTAGCTGTTCAAGGCCTTCAGCCATTGACTCACCTTCGCGGAATACCGAGAAGTTAAGCTGCATACATTCTTGTAAATCTTTACGGATCTGAACTGGATCTTCGCCGTCTTGGTTATTTTCCCAACGATTTAGACGAGCTAGCGAAGCATCTACATTTGCGTCAGTTGCTTCTTTAGGCTCAGGAATAGTGTCTAGCGCAGTACCAAGATAATTACCCGCGGCACGACCAAATACAACTAAATCAAGTAGCGAGTTACCACCTAAGCGGTTTGCACCATGTACAGATACACAAGCGATTTCACCAACAGCGAATAAACCAGCAACAACTTCCATGCTACCGTCTTCTTTACGTGTTAATACTTCACCATTAACATTCGCTGGTAAGCCACCCATCATATAATGACAAGTTGGGATTACTGGAATTGGTTCTTTAACTGGATCAACGTGAGCAAATGTACGAGATAATTCACAAATACCAGGTAGACGTGACTCAAGTACTTCTTCACCAAGGTGATCAAGTTTCAGTTTAATGTGCGGACCCCAAGGACCATCACACGCACGACCTTCACGGATCTCTGTCATCATTGAACGAGCAACAACGTCACGACCTGCTAGATCTTTTGCGTTTGGCGCATAACGTTCCATGAAACGTTCGCCATCTTTATTTAGTAGGTAACCACCTTCACCACGACAACCTTCAGTTACAAGTACACCAGCACCTGCAATACCTGTCGGGTGGAACTGCCACATTTCCATATCTTGAACTGGGATACCAGCACGAATAGCCATACCAACACCGTCGCCAGTATTAATGTGTGCATTCGTTGTAGAAGAATAGATACGACCTGCGCCACCTGTAGCAAATACAGTTGCTTTTGATTTGAAGTAACAGATTTCACCTGTTTCAATATCAATCGCAGTACAACCAGTGATGATACCCTCGTCATTTTTAACGAGATCTAATGCATACCATTCAGAGAATACTTTCGTTTCGTTCTTTACGTTTTGTTGGTAAAGAAGATGAAGTAATGCATGACCTGTACGATCGGCTGCAGCAGCTGTACGAGCCGCCTGTGCGCCACCGTATGCTAAAGACTGACCACCAAATGGACGTTGGTAAATAGTACCATTTTCAAAACGAGAGAATGGCAGACCCATGTGCTCAAGTTCTAAAATGGCTTCTGGACCAGTTTTACACATAAATTCGATAGCGTCTTGGTCACCGATATAATCAGAGCCCTTAACAGTATCGTACATGTGCCATGTCCAATCATCTTCATGTGAATTACCTAAAGCAACGGTAATGCCACCTTGAGCAGATACGGTATGTGAACGAGTTGGAAAAACTTTAGATAAAAGCGCACAACTTTTACCTGATTTAGATATTGATAGCGCAGCACGCATACCAGCGCCACCGGCACCAATAACTACTGCGTCAAATTCGCGAACTGGAATACTCACTTATAACCCCCAAAGAACAACAAAACCAACAAGCGCATAAATAAACGCTGTAGTTGTTAGAACAAACTGTAATGCACCACGTAAACCAGTTGATTTAACATAGTCAGTTAATACCTGCCACACACCAATCCACGCATGGATGACTATAGCTATAAGGGTAAGAAGGGTGAATACTTTATTGCCAGTGCTTGCGAAGAAATCAGACCATACTTGATAAGTAAGGTCGTTAAATGCAACGAAACCAACAAAATAAAATGTATATAATGCCATGATGATGGCGGTTGCACGGATCATGATAAAATCATGAGTACCACTGCGGCCATAACTTGCTGCGTTAGTTACCATACCATTATCCCCGCTAGGATTGATAAAACAACGGTTGCAACAAAAGATACTTTCGCACTTAATGCACCCGATTCAAGTTCTTCAAAATAACCCATGTCCATCAATAGATGACGGATACCACCTGCAATATGATATGCAAGTGCTGTTAGGATTCCCCAAAGAATGAATGTACCAAAGAAACCAGACACAATTTCTTGTGCGTTTAGGAAACCTTGTTCAGAAGATAACGATTCTGACAGTAACCATAGTAGGATACCCACAGCAAATAGCATTATTACACCAGAGATACGGTGTAAAATCGATGCGATTGCTGTGATTGGCATATCTATAGTCTGCAGATCTAAATTTACAGGTCTTTGCTTTTTCACGATATCGCTCACTCAGCTCCATTGAGCATAGTTATTATTATATTGACACGGATCACAGAATTTTATTATTTTCATAACAAATTCCTTTCAAATGAAAGCCCTTGTTTATTTCTTGTTCAAATCGCAAATAAAACAACAATTATAAGCACTTACATAACAAGAACAAAATTAAAACAAGGACTCTGGATCCGTCAATAAGTATACCTATATCACAATTTATTTACAATTATAAAAGCCCTTACAGCAACATTTACCTTGAAATTGAAACATAGGTTAACCTTTTAGTGTTTTTTCATTGATTATTTTGTAACAAAATTGACATTACTGATGAATAGAGGTAGCTTTAGCTTCGAATTTCATGAAGAAATCTAATTATAAATAAGCAAAGGAGACGTGCTATGGCTAATCAAAAGGCCACGTTAAACCTACCCGGCCAAGAGCCAGTTGAATTTCCAATTTTATCTGGTACAGCTGGTCACGATGTTATCGACATTCGTACCCTAGGTAGTAAAGGATATTTCACCCATGATCCAGGTTTTATGGCAACGTCATCGTGTGAGTCTAAAATTACTTATATTGATGGTGTAGAAGGTATCCTACTACATCGCGGTTACGCTATTGATGATTTGGCATTTAATGCTGATTATTTAGAAGTTTGTTATATTATTCTTTACGGTGATGCACCGACTGAAGAGCAATATGAAGCTTTCAAAGCAACAGTTCACAAACATACTATGGTGCACGAACAATTTGCATCATTTTTCAAAGGTTTCCGTCGCGATTCTCACCCAATGTCTATTCTATGTGGTGTATCCGGCGCACTTGCAGCGTTTTATCACGATTCACTAGACGTAACTAATCAACGTCACCGTGAAATCTCGGCATTCCGTTTATTATCAAAAATGCCAACAATTGCTGCTATGTGTTACAAGTATTCAATTGGTCAACCTTTTGTTTACCCAGATAACAGCCTTTCATATGCTGGTAACTTCCTAAAAATGATGTTCTCTGTTCCGTGCGAAGAGTATGTTGTTAATCCAGTTGTTGAAACTGCAATGGACCGTATCTTTACGTTACATGCAGATCACGAACAAAATGCTTCTACATCGACAGTTCGACTTGCTGGTTCATCAGGCGCTAACCCGTTTGCATGTATCGCAGCAGGTATTGCATCACTATGGGGTCCTGCTCACGGCGGTGCAAATGAAGCTTGTCTAAATATGCTTGAAGAGATCGGCAGTGTTGATCGTATTCCTGAGTTTATTGCTCGTGCAAAAGACAAAGAAGACCCGTTCCGTCTAATGGGCTTTGGTCATCGCGTTTACAAGAACAAAGATCCACGTGCTACAGTAATGCGTAAGAGCTGTCACGAAGTTCTAAAAGAACTAAACATTGATGATCCTCTATTAGATGTAGCTATGGAACTTGAGCGTATTGCGCTTGAAGACCCTTACTTCATCGAGAAGAAACTATATCCAAATGTAGATTTCTACTCAGGTATTACATTACGTGCTATTGGTATCCCAGTTTCTATGTTCACGGTTATTTTTGCATTAGGCCGTACTGTAGGTTGGATTGCACACTGGAACGAAATGTTAAGTCAACCTGGACAGAAAATTGGTCGTCCTCGTCAGTTATATACTGGTGAAGCACACCGTCCATTTGAAAAAATTAACAAAAGAGATTAGTCGAAACGTTAGTGACTATAATTAGTTACAAACGAATAGACTAGCGAAACAAAAAGGCTTCTGATTTATCTCAGAAGCCTTTTTTTCATCTACTTTTTACATCTACTAGTATGTCTATAAAAAGCAAATCTTTGTAGCACACTATCAACCATCTTCTACCGAGTTAGCTATATTCTATAAGCCTATATAGCAAACATGTTATGCTATTGACGAGCAAACTGAGTTTGTAGTGTTTCAGATAATTGTGCACTCATCATCGCTCTTAGTGCCGCAGGTTTAACCAGTTTACGTAATAGTCCTACTTTAGCAGCTGCAGCCTTATCAGCGATTCCGACCTCTGTTGTCGCGGTAATCAGGATTGCAGGCGTCGTTGGCTTTATTTCTCTTAACGCTGAAATTAATGTTAAACCATCCTCACCATTATCTAATTGATAGTCCACCAACAAAATATCGAAATCACACTGTTTAAATAATTCCTTCGCACTTCCGATTGAGTTAGCGCCATAAACCTCACAATCCCAACTGCTCATGAGCTCTAACATGCCTTCCAAAATAGCAGGGTTGTTATCGATGCAAAGCACTGCTGTGCCTGTAAGGTCCGTTGGCACAATAATAGCAGTTGGATCATCTTGTTGTAACGCTGTTGCTTCACAGAGCTGTAGACTAAATCGACAACCTCTGCCTTCAATCGAATCAAGCCTCAGCTGATGCTGTAATAATGCCGATAAGCTATTACAAATACTAAGGCCTAGTCCTAATCCATCATTCGAACCATTATTTTCTGATAATTGACTAAACTGCTCGAATACTCGAGCTTGGTCTTTTACAGCAATACCTGGACCATTATCTAATAATTGAATACTCAACTGGCCACTTTTCCGACGACAACCGAGCAATACTCGTCCAGGGCTAGCATAGCGAAATGCATTGCCAATTAAATTCTGTAAAATGCGACGTAGGAGGTGTTTATCAGTATTAACCCAATGCTTTGTTGGCATAATAGTAAATGTAACACCATGTTGTTTCGCTGCAGCTGAAAATTCATTGGCAAGCTGAGTAAATAAATCATTTAATGCAAAGGTCTCTATATGTGGCTTGATGCTCCCACTCTCTATTCGCGCAACCTCTGCTAGGTTAACAATCATTTCATTAGCGACTTTCAAGGATAGATCAATGCTACTTACCTGGCGTTGCTGATTTTCATTTAATGTTGACTGACTACCGAGTGCAGATGTAAACAGACGTGCGGCTTCAAGTGGTTGCAGTAAATCATGGCTACACACTTGTAAATAATGACTTTTCTTACTCAGCGCCTCATCGGCAACAACCCTCGCCTTTGCTAACTCTTTATTGGCATTTTCGAGCTTTTTGGTTCGCTCTGCGACACGGGTTTCTAGGTCTTGATTAGCTTCTTTTAGTACCTGCTCCGCTTGTCTAAATGCCGTGATATCTGAAAATACCATTAAGAATCCACCGTCCGGTAATGGATTGCCTTCTATCCGGATAACCTTGCCATCTTCTCGCAATCTTTCTGAGTTATGCGACTGTCTTAAACGCAGAAAATCAATTCGTTTTTTTACATGCGTTTCAATATCACCCGCACCACATAAACCACGTTCAGCATTAAATCGAATTAATGATTCAATCGGGCAGCCGACACGGAGAATATTGTCAGGATAATTAAACAATACTGCGTACTGCTTATTCCAGGCTACAAGTTCAAGTTCATCGTTAACAATAGAGATCCCATCTCTTGTATTTTCAATCGCGCTTTTTAGCAGGTTCTGACTAAACTCTTGTCGATGGCTAGATGCGTTGCCCACTAAAGTTGCTAGTTCATCCAAAGCGAAATCATGACCATCTAACGCTGAATTTAGAACCAAACGCGCAGACGATGAGCCCATCACACTCGATAGTACTTTTTCTGTATGCTCGAGTGCATATTCAGACTTTTCCTTTACGGTGTAACCTAAGGTAATGGCGACCTGTTCAAAAGCTTGAAAACTTTTAGATGCTTTATCCTCACCCACAAATTGAGCAGTCAGTAACAATAATTCATCTATCGATATGGCCTGCCGCTTAGACTTAGCTTTGCGCTTACTTTCTACTAATGATTGAGGTAATTGCCTCTTTAAAAATAATGCCCCTTGTATACGTTCTTGAATGCTAGATCTGGTCACTAACGATATAAAGATCATCGTTACAACATTAACTGAAAGACAGAGCAAGTTAATCGCTGTTGAACTTGCAAATACGGTATCAATTAGTGGTGCTTGATAAAAACCCAATTGCGGTAGAAAATTAAGCAATGTCCACAATGAAAAACCGATACTAATCCCGGTAAACACGCCTTTTAATGTAGCCCGACGCCAATTAAAAGCGGCAAGTAATGCTGGGGTAAGCTGTGCCAAAGCGCCTAATGCCGTTGCCCCTAAACTTGATAATGCAGTAGGTGGAATAAATAGGAAGACCAGATAGCTGAGTAAAATAACAACCAGAACTAAAATTTTTCGAATGTTCAGCAGTTTTAACCTAAACGCATCGTATTGTGTGGGGTGTTTATTCTTTTTAAATAGGAACGGGAATACGATTTCATTGCTCAACATGGTACTCAATGCAATGGTTGATACGATCACCATCGAGCTTGCTGCTGAAATTGCCCCTAAAAATGAAAATAGCGTCAGCCAAGTTTGGTTTTGATACCAAGGTAATACCAATACATACATATCCGCAGGAACGCTGTTACCTAGTAGCAAATAACCTGCTAAGCCAAGTGGTGCGGAAAAAAACGCAAACACAAGCAAGTATAATGGAAAGATACGGCGACTCAACCATGCATCTTGCTCATCACGTAGTTCAACAATCATCACGTGGAATTGCCGTGGTAACACGAAAAACGCGGCCATCACGATAATGATCATACCAAACATGGCACTTAGATCTGGAAACTCTAATGCACTGGCTAAATCAACATTGGCACTTGCTTGCTGCCAAATATCCTGTGGCGAATCAAAGACAATATAACAAATAAATATACCGACACTGGCAAAGGCGATAATTTTCACCAGAGCTTCAAACGCAATCGCCAGCATAATACCGGGATGACGCTCTGTTACATCAATATTACGAATACCAAATAGCATACTAAAACCAGCCAGTACACAGCTGGTGACTAAACCAAGCTGCCAGGGCATAAAGTCTTGTTGGATTTGTAATTGTTGGAAGGAATAAACAATGGCTTTAATTTGTAAGGCAATATAAGGCATGGTGCCTAGTAGCGATACCATAGTCACCAGAATAGCCAAGGCATGCGACTTACCAAAGCGAGCCGCAAGTAAATCTGCGATAGAGGTTAAATTAAAATTAATACTGGTTTGAATTATGCGTTGTAAAAAGGGCCAAGCAAAAACAAGCAACAATATTGGCCCAAAATAAATGGGCAGATACGAATAAACACTGGTTGCCGCTTGTCCTGTGGTACCTAGAAAACTCCATGAGGTGCAATAAACAGAAACCGCGAAGGCATAAATAAGTGCTTGCCGTTTACCTTGGATCAGATGACGATACTTATCGCCTAAATAAGCAATTAAAAATAATAGCGCAATATAAAAAAAACTTAATAGCATCAACTGCCAATTCGCGAACATAATACAACCTATGCAACAACAGATTAAACTCTACAGCCAAACTACTTCAAGGTCGAAACTCAGAGAACCAAAAGAGAGGATATTCAAGATATGAAGCGGCTTGGCTATATATACAATGCAACTACAGCAAAGTTTCAAATTCACTAATGTAATCACCGCCTTTAATTGAGGCAATCAATCTTAACTTATAACTTGTCGAGGTATTTGCTAATTCACGCAGCGGTGTTTGTGCTTGCCAATAATAATTACTTTGTACCTGCGTCAAAGGGTATGCGGTCGCAGTATTGTCTTCATCAACCAAAAATAGTACAGCTTCATCAAGCGGGAAAGTCGAATTCACGACTGTTGAACCTGCTTCATCAAACACATTCACTTTAAAATCACCACTTACCAGTACACATTCACCCGCAAGTACCTCGCAAGAAGATTCAGGTATTAAGGTGACAATTTTATTTTTATCGGCATCATTTTCAATAAAATAATCAGAAGCGATATAGCCTAAGACTGCTAATAACGGTGCGACAAGCACTGCCACTTTTGTATGTTTATTCATGTACTTATTCCTTTAAGCTATCACCGTATTCCGGTACGTCGAGCTGCCCTAACATCATTGCAGCTTGTGTTCTATTACGCACATTTAGTTTGCGAAAAATGGCGCTTGCATGAGCTTTAACGGTTGCTTCAGCAACACACAATTTATCTCCTATTTGCTTGTTAAGTAGTCCTTCAGAAAACATCATTAATATGCGGTATTCTTGTACAGTTAACTTAGCTATCGCCTCGCCTGCAGCAGTGCTAATTTCTTCTTTAGGCTTTTCAAATGTTCCAGGTACCCATAATTTGCCGGCAAGTACGCTAGTGATTGCCGAAATTATGACTGGCACAGATTCTGATTTAGGCACAAAACCAGACGCTCCGTGTTGCATCGCTTTAGCAATGATAGTTTCATCACTGTAAGCAGATATAACCACTACGGGGACATCAGGGTTTTGTTTTCGGATACGAATTAAATGATCAAATCCATGTGCCCCAGGAATATTGAGATCCAGTAATAATAAATCAGCATCTGCATTAGCAATTAGACAATCACTAATGCTTTCGACTGTTTCGGCTTCAAACCATTGCGTGGTTTTAAATTGTTCTTTTAAAGCAATTAACAATGCTTGTCGAAAAAGTGGGTGATCATCGGCGATGATAATTTTTTCTGGCATTACGTGCATATTCATCCATGTATGACTACAAATAATTAACCTCCACTATACATGACACCATGTTATCAAACTGTGACGAACTTAACTTGCTCAGATCGAGGTATGCGACCTCACTAATTAAAAGCGGTTGTAATCAAAGACTTTAGCTTGGTATGACCTTTTAATTCAGAATGTTGCACTTTTGCCATGAACAGCTCGGCAGTTGCAATTGCATCATTTAACGCATTATGTGCTGAATAACGCGGCAGCCCATATTCTTCACGTAAATTAGTCAGGTGTAGTTTAGATGGCGCATAGGCTTGATTACATCTATCATGCCGTTTTTTGGCTAATGCTAATGTATCAATAACAGGAAATATCGGCGCCATGCCATACAACTTGATGCACGCTTGCTCGAGAAAAGTTTTTTCGATCTGAGCATAATGTACAAGCATCGTTTTACCAGCCAATGCCGCTAACAAGTCCTCGACTACACTTGCCAGCGCTCGCCCACTGGCTTTTTCTTTATCGGTTATATTATGTATAGTGACATTGTCACCTTCAAGCTCGCAATGTGCTGCCACAATTTGATGATAACAACTATCTAAACGAATTTTACTACCCGCTAGCTCAACATAACCAATACTCAATATATTATCTTGCTTAGCATTAAGACCTGTCGTTTCAAAATCAACAGCTAAGATATCACTCTCCATTATAGGCTGGTCAAGGTTGATAATCGGCACACTTAAGTATTGCTTCAATGCCCCTTCCGGTGCTTTCGTCAGTAGTCGTTTCCGCTGTGTTTCGAGACTAAAAAAATGTTGTATAAGATTCATAACACTCCCTTATTACTTGATTTATCCTGTTCGTTATTTCCAACTAAACCATTTGTCGATAACTTTGCATCGCTTTAATCACCTTAAAGGCATCTTTCAAGTGTTCTCGTTCTAACCTAGATATCTCTTTCGGTAATAAGTAACTATCCGCCGCTTGACCATTGGCTAATTGTTTTGCCTGGTGCTCAGCGCGTAACATCCCTAACAATTCAAATGCATCAATTAAATTCGCCGATTCAGTTCGACTCAATGATGGCGTTCCCGCAGCTAACCTTAAGCGCATGATCGTATTGACGTCTTCAATACCTTCCGCAAGTGCATAGATTCGCGCTAGATTAATAATCGGAGCCAAACCATTATGCTTAAGATCGAGTCCTTTTTTGTTTTTACCATCTTGAATTAAAACAAAATCACGGAAAAAACCTAATGGGGGTTTCTGTAATAACGCATTCCGAGATAAGTGAGCTTGAAATAAAGTGTTTGTTTGTGTTTTCTGTAACATGCTACGGCGTACATCCTGCAGCAATGAACTATCTCCATATACTGTAGCTAGGTCAAAAAACACACTGCTATTTAATAGTGCTTGAGGATCTGGCTGTGTGACCCAATCAGTAAAATAGCCTTGCCAAATCTGCTTTTTCTGTCGCCATTCTTGGTTAGTAGCCATAATATTACCGGGGCAATAAATATAACCACAGGCAGCTAATCCATCACACACAAAATGTGCAAACGATTCAAACCAAGCTTCTTGAGCAGGTGTCGCGCAGTCTTCAATAATCAACGCATTGTCTTGATCGGAATAAACTAACTGCTCTTGCCTCGCTTGTGAGCCTGCACATAACCAAGCATATCCAACAGGCGCCTTACCTAATTTTTGTTCAGACAGTTCGATCAAACGTATCGTGAATGCCATTGTTAAAGCACTTATATTTTTACCTAGATAATCTGCACTGGCACCCAATTTGGCCATACTCACTTGTAATTTAGGTAACATCGAACTCAGTTCAACCAAGGCTTCAACTGAGCTCGCTTTATGGATCACCGAGCTTAAATTAACCGCATGATGACCTTCTTGGTTCATCAAGTCCGTAGCAGTCAACATACCAACCAACGCCCCATGTTTAGTCACTGGCAGATGGTGTATGCGCTGACTGATCATTAAAGCCAAAGCGTCATGACCACAGAGACTAATATCAATTGTCGTCATATTTGCCGTCATGATCTCAGTCACCGAGCTCTGGCTACTTAGCCCTTCTGCTACACATCGCCTTCTAATGTCTTTATCTGTCACAATTCCTGTCGGTTTAGTCTCATCCATGATAACGAGACACGACACAGAATTTTTTGTCATGAACTTTGCTGCATCTTGAATACTTGCTTGCATCGATATAGTGATCACAGGGCTATTGTAATAATCAGTTATCGGTGCATTAGTTAAACTTGAAGCGATTAATGCTGACTCATTTATCGCTCCCATCTTATTCTGCAATCGCTGTGGTGCCGTTTGCAATAAGAACTGCAGGACATTGGGTTGCTCAATAAGTAATGCTTCTAGTTCATTAAAATCAATCGCATAAAGTAAGCAATCTTCTTCAACCCGTAAGCATATTTGTAACGCTGCTGAATCTAGCTGGCATAACACACTACATAAGTCACCTTCACAAAACTTCCCCTGCAACTCATCACTGTCATTGTAATAAGCAAGTACACCTTTTTTAACGATATACAGTATGACTTGATCGTTATCACGCGCATCTAAAATCGTTTCATTACGGTAATATCCAATTGAAGCGCATTTAGCAATACGGAGGCAATCTTGATCATTGAGTAAATTAAAAGGCGGAATAGCTTTAATAAAATCAACAACATCATTTAACGCAGCATTCATATGTTCACCCTAGTCTGCTAATCATCGGTATTTATTAGTTACTTTGTACGATCAGTTTTAACCCATCAACCTCTAAAACGTCAACGCCGAAAATAATATATAGACGAAAGTTGTATAGGGTTATTTTTTAAAGGTTGCTAGATTTACAACATGCTAGTGCGAACACCGACAATTTGTCATTCAAGTTAAGGACAACTTATTGCGGTGATCGATAACTATCTAATTTTACTTATTAAGATTTAATCGTTTTTTTTGGGAGAAAGGATATGGAACAAGAAAACGCCTATTGGCAATCCAATATACGACTCATATTAACCTGTTTAGTAATTTGGTTTGTTGTGTCGTTTGGCTGTGGCATTTTATTCGTCGAGCAATTGAATGAATTTAGACTCGGTGGATACAAGCTTGGTTTCTGGTTCGCACAACAAGGTTCTATTTATACCTTCGTTGGTTTAGTTTTTTGGTATGCCGTACAGATGAATAAGCTGGACAAAAAACATAATGTTGAGGAAGAATAAATGACCGAATTAAAACTCTATACTTATATCGCCGTATTTGGTTCATTTGCCATTTATTTTGCCATTGCATGGCTCGCCCGCGCTAAAACAACTAGTGATTTCTATGCTGCCGGTGGTGGTATTACGCCATTACAAAACGGTATGGCGATCGGCGCCGATTGGATGAGTGCTGCGTCATTCTTATCAATGGCAGGTCTTATCGCATTCCTCGGTTACGGTGGTTCTGTCTTCTTAATGGGTTGGACTGGTGGTTTTGTACTGCTTGCAACCTTACTTGCTCCCTATATGCGTAAGCACGGTAAGTTTACCGTACCCGAGTTTATTGCAGACCGTTATGATTCCAAAACAGCTCGTATCGTAGCGATTGTCTGTTTAATTGTAGCTTCAGTAACTTATATTATTGGCCAAATGAAAGGTGTGGGTGTTGCTTTCTCTCGCTTCTTAGAAGTTGATTACGACCTAGGTTTAGGCATAGGTATGATAGTTGTATGGGTTTATGCTGTACTTGGTGGCATGAAAGGTATTACTTATACCCAAATTGCACAATATTGTGTACTTATCTTTGCTTATACAATTCCAGCTGTATTCATTTCGTTGCAACTGACTGGTAATCCAATCCCTCAACTCGGTTTAGGCAGTACGCTTGCTGATGGCAGTGGCGTATACTTACTTGATAAAATCGACATGGTTGTTACCGAACTTGGGTTTAAACAGTATACCACTGACAACATGGGTGGCACATTAAACATGTTCGCTTACACCATGTCACTTATGATTGGTACAGCCGGTTTACCTCATGTGATTATGCGCTTCTTTACCGTACCTACAGTTAAAGATGCACGTGCTTCAGCAGGTTATGCACTAGTATTTATCGCATTACTTTATACTGTCGCGCCAGCGGTAGGTGCTATGGCACGTTTCAATCTAATGAGCACAATTGAACCATCTGCGGGCCAACAGCTTGAATATGAGAAACGTCCACAATGGTTTAAAGACTGGGAAAAAACTGGTCTATTGAAATTTGAAGATAAAAATGGCGATGGCAAAATCAACTATGTTGCTGACCCAGCGAAGAATGAAATGGTGAAAGTTGACCGTGACATTATGGTTCTAGCGAATCCTGCGATTGCAAATTTACCAAACTGGGTGATTGCACTGGTTGCTGCGGGTGGTTTAGCTGCGGCACTATCAACAGCTGCAGGTCTGTTATTGGCTATTTCATCAGCGATATCACACGATTTAATGAAAGGTATAATTACACCGAATATGACCGAGAAATCGGAACTTAAACTCAGCCGAATAGTAATGACGATTGCCGTTATTGTCGCTGGCTACCTCGGGCTTAACCCGCCTGGATTCGCCGCGGGAACAGTTGCCCTCGCCTTTGGTTTAGCAGGTTCGTCATTATTCCCAGCATTAATGATGGGTATCTTCTCGAAGAAAATCAATGGTCGTGCAGCTGTTGCAGGTATGTGTTCTGGTTTAGGTATCACTATGATGTACGTATTCCAACATAAAGGCATCATGTTCATCCCTGGTACATCATTCCTAGGTGGCATGGAAGAAAACTGGTTCCTTGGTATTTCACCTAATGCATTTGGTGTGGTTGGTGCGATTGTTAACTTCTCAGTTGCTTTCATCGTCACTAAAGTAACTGGTGATGCACCATTACACATTCAACAACTGGTTGATAATCTGCGCTTCCCTCGTGGAGCTGGCGCAGCAGCAGACCACTAAAGTCTAAAATATTAAAATCAATGTAATAAAAATGCCGTTCAGAAATGAACGGCATTTTTGTATTTATAGTTTTAAATTCCAACAGGTATTACCGAAAAATAATAATATTACCTGTTAGCAAAAGACTATTGCCCTGTTATAACTTACTGTGTACTCACAATAGTACGTACTACAACAAGATCTTCCGGCGTATCAACACCTGCAGCGGGTGCTTCAAGAGCTTCTTCAACATGAATTTTTTCACCATGCCAAAGTACACGCAACTGCTCTAATGATTCGATCTGTTCAAGTTCAGTTTCTGCCCACTGAACGTAATCACGAATGAACCCCGCACGATAAGCGTAGATGCCAATATGACGTTGATAAACAGGTTTAATCTCTGTCACTGGCTCATGCATAAAGTTATCACGATGATAGGGAATCGGCGCACGACTAAAATACAAAGCATAACCTTGTTTATCCGTTACCACTTTTACCGCGTTCGGATTAAAAACTTCTTCGACATCAGTGATAGCAACAGACAATGTTGCCATACGAGCTACACTTTGTTTTCCTAAATTAGTTGCTACTTGCTCAATAATGCGTGGTGGTATGAGTGGCTCATCACCTTGAACATTGACAATAATATCATCATCATTAAAGCCTAATTTACTGCATACCTCGGCTAACCGTTCTGTACCTGAGTTATGCGAAGGTGAAGTCATACACACTTCATAACCTAATGCTGTTACCGCTTGTTCAATACGCACATCATCAGTAGCAACAACAACACGTGAAGCGCCACTTTGCAAGGCTTGCTCGGCAACGCGTTGGATCATAGTTTTACCACATATATCAACTAGCGGCTTACCTGGTAAGCGACTTGATTGATAGCGTGATGGGATAATGACTATAAAACTCATTTAGCTAACTCTTCAGATGTTAACTGACGCGCTTTAACTTCAAGTAATACGGGAATACCCTCCGTGATTGGATAAGCAAGACGGTCAGCATTACAGATAAGTTCATTATTACTTTTGTCAAAATGTAATTTACCTTTACATACAGGACAAGCAATAATTTCAAGTAAGTTATGATCCAGAGTCATGGTTTAATTCCTTTAATTTTAATAATAACTGCGGTAAAAAATCGCTATCTAAACTTGCGTTTACCGGTAAATAATACCAATTATCCTGAGCAAAAGACTGACACTTAACAGCATCTTTTTCAGTCATAATAACGGTTCGCCCTGCTGCAAACTGAGTAATATCAGTGGCAGTAAAAGCATGATGATCAGGAAATGAAAGATGTTCTTCAATCACATAATCGTGTTTTTCTAATGTCGTATAAAAACGCTGTGGGTTGCCAATACCGGCAATAGCTACACTAGCTACAGCATTACTCGGAGCCCCCACTTCATTATTGCTCACTTTACGCAACGGCGCTGCAACCAAAAGCATATTAGCCTCACCAGCTAAACCATTACCACCATTGCAAATAACAAAATCCGCAGTCTGTAAACGCCAAGCGCCTTCACGTAAAGGTCCCATCGGTAATAAGTGACCATTACCAAGACGGCGTTTACCGTCGATGACGATAAGTTCTATATCTCTTTGCATTGCATAATGCTGTAGACCATCATCTGTGATAATAACGTCAACATCAAAGTGAGCTAATAAATGCTCCGCAGCATCGGTGCGCACAGGGCTGATAACTAATGGGCATTGCGTCCGTTGTTGTAACATAAACGGTTCGTCACCACTGTGTTCAACAGGTGAATCGTTATTAACAATATAAGGATATTGTGGTGCTTTCGAACCATAACCACGACTAATAACACCTGGCTTATAACCAGCTGCAGTAAGTTGTTCACATAAATAAACAACTAGTGGAGTTTTACCTGTGCCACCCACGGTAATATTACCTACAACGATAGTAGGTACAGCTGGTTTTACACTTGCTTTGATACCGTGCTCAAATAACTTGCGGCGGCAATATGTAATGGCTGAAAACGTTACACTTAACGGGGCCAGTAACCACTTTGACCAATGGTTACCGTACCAAATATCCTCTTCTATTTTCACGCTAGATCCTATTTAACCGCCAAGTTGTAAACGGTGTAATTGTGCATAATGCTCACCTTTTGCAAGTAGTTCTGTGTGCGAACCACTTTCAATAATAGAACCAGCTTCGAGAACTAAGATACGATCAGCCGCTTCAATCGTGCTTAAACGATGGGCAATGACTAACGAAGTTCTGTCTTTTTGCAATGTCTCAAGCGCTTGCTGAACCTTTTTCTCTGATTCAGCATCAAGGGCTGAGGTCGCTTCGTCTAGAATCAAAATTGGAGCGTCTTGTAATAACGCACGAGCAATTGCGATACGCTGGCGCTGGCCGCCTGACAACATCGAACCATTTTCACCAACAATCGTATCAAATCCGTTATCAAAGCCTTCGATAAACTCGACTGCATTTGCTTTAGTCGCTGCCTCAATAATATCTTCACGTGTCACTTCGTTAATACGGCCATAAGCAATATTAGCGGCTATAGTGTCATTAAATAAGTGCACATTTTGCGATACAAGCGCAATTTGATTACGTAACGATTTCAATTCATAATCATGAATAGCTACATCATCAACACTAATCTGACCTTTTTCTATTTCATAAAAACGCGTGATCAAACTGGCCAATGTTGATTTACCACTACCCGAGCGACCAACAAGAGCGATCATCTCACCGGGTTGTGCGGTAAAGTTCATATTCTCAATCAAGCGCGCATTCGCGGTTGGATACGTAAAATCAACGTTTGAGAAAGTAATTTTGCCTGCAACACGCTCCGGTATGTGAGTACCTGTATTCTTTTCTATTTCAAGATCAAGAATATCAAATAGGCTGTTACATGCGGCAATTGCTTTTTGGATTTCAGAGTTGACGTTAGTGATGTCACGTAATGGACGTAATAGCGCCATCATAGAACCAACAATAGCAACGAATTTACCTGGTGTAAGCTCCGCACGAATGGACTCAAAAGACGCAAGATATAAAACAACACCAAGTGCAAATGAAGCCACAATCTGTACTAAAGCATTACTCACTGCACTGGTTGTCGCCATTTTCATTTGTTGCTGACGAATATGATTACTTACAGAACCAAAACGTTCACGCTCTGTTTCATGTCCTGCAGACATTAATACGTCTTTATGACCATGTAACATTTGCTGCGCTGTTGATGACACATTACCCATTGCTTCCTGCAGGCGTCGACTGATAACACGAAAACGACGGCTCACAGTACCAATAATGATACCGACTAGTGGAGCAATAAATAATAAAACAAGGGATAACTGCCAGCTTTGGTAGAACATCCAAATAAGCAAACCAAGAATAAACGCACCACTACGGAATACGTTGACGATTGTTTTAGATGCTGCGCCTGAGACTTGAGTTGAGTCGTAAATAATTTTTGATACTAATTCACCGGATGGCGTTTTATCAAAAAAACTCACAGGTAAATGCATAAGATGATCAAATAATTGACGCTGTAAACGCATTACTACGGTATTACCCGCTTTCGCCATACAATAACTTGAACCAAATGACGCTAAACCACGTAAAGTTACCATGCCGACCACAAACAATGGCATCCACTTCAAGAATGCTGACGTTTCAGCGTTAAAGCCATCATCGACGAGCGGCTGTAGAATATTAAGTAACGTTGCATCAACAATGCCGTAACCAAGCATAGCGAGGATACCAAAACCTAAGGTGGTTTTTAAGTCGAGAACATATATAGAAAATCGCTTAACCGTCTGCCAAGCTGTACGCTGTTGATCCATGAAAACTGTCTTGTTATTGAGATAGACGGACATTTTAAACCTAGGTTAGCTAAAACGCCAAACTTTAAAGCATAGATCCCACGAATAACTGTTTTTTAACCATATTAACGAAAAAAGGCTAACCCAAATGGATTAACCCTTTTAATGACAGCAATTTAGTTAATATATTGAAGTAACTTTGCCATAAAACATAACTGACATAATTTTATGCCGCGTTACTTTTATCTTCTTCCAATTTAACTAGCTCGGGTGTCTCGATAGCTTGTGTATTGCCACCAATTTTTAACAGCCATGCCAGTGCAGGTAAGAAACATAATGCCCCAAGCATATTCCAAATAAACATGAAGGTGAGCATCAAGCCCATATCCGCTTGGAATTTGATTGGCGATAATACCCAAGTACACACACCAATAGCCAAGGTAATACCGGTAAACGCAACCGCTTTACCTGTACTTGATAATGCATATTTATAAGCATCTTGTAAGTTATCACCCATTTTCAAACGTGCTGATAACTGACTATAGATATAAATACCATAATCGACACCAATACCCACCCCTAGTGCAATCACAGGTAAGGTAGCCACTTTAACGCCAATGCCTAATGTCGCCATTAATGCTTGCCCTAAAATAGAGGTAAGTGCTAGCGGTAAAATAATACATATCAATGTTTTAACTGAGCGAAAGGTGAGGAAGCACAATAATGCCACGACACCATATACCCACATCAGCATTTGATATTGAGCTTTTTCAATAACACTATTAGTTGCAGCTTCAATACCAGCATTACCTGCAGCAAGTGCAAAATTAACACCTTGTGTTTTATTCGCCGCAGTATAAGCAGTAATATCAGCAATCACAGTTTCTAATGTATTAGCCTTATGATCATCAAGATAAATAATCAGCGGCAACATGCTACAAGTATTATTCATAAACGCAGCAGGTGCACGGCCTACAGCAGCATTTAGTACCAGTTGATTAGGGCTTAGACCTTGCCATTTAGGGTTACCTTCATTCATACCTACAATGGCTTTTTTGGCAATTGTAGCCACTGATAATGTTGATTGGACCCCAGGAATACCTTCAACATGTGCTTGCAACTGATTCACTGCATTTAATGTATGATAACTGCTGCATTGCTCCGCAGGTGTTTCAACCATCAATACCATGATGTCGGTACTGGCTTGGTAGTTATTTACCACATAAGCATTATCTAGATTATAGCGACTGTCAGCACGTAACTCTGGAGCACCCGCATCCAAGTCACCAATCTTTAGCGATTGACCTTGATATAAACCGACCGCAAGGCAAACTACACCAAATATCAACACCGACTTAGCCCATTTAGCATCCGCAAAACGGCTAAATACAGTCACAATTAACGGTGTTTTAGACTGCTCCGCTACCAAGTATTTTATACCAGCAGGAGATACCCCCGTCCAAGACATCAAAATAGGTAGCAGTATCAAGTTAGTTAACAAGATAACTGCAACACCAACACTAGCCGCCGTTGCTAAATCCTGAATAACCTGAATTTCAATCACATTTAAGGTAATAAAACCAAGTCCATCACTTAACAATGCAATTAAACCTGGAATTGCTAACGCTCTAAATCCAAGACGAGCAGCTTGTTCCGATTTGTTGCCTGCCGCCATATGCTGGCCAATCGCACTAATTAACTGCACACCATGGCTCACGGCTATCGCAAACACTAAAAATGGGACTAACATAGAGTAAGGATCAAGTCCCTGCCCTAGTAAATTGAGTAGACCTAATTGCCAAATAACCGCAACTAATGCACATGTAACCGTTACGATCGTACTTCTTAAACAACGACTATATAAATACAGTAATGCAAAAGTAATGACGATGGCAGTTAAGAAGAAGATCACCACTTCAGCTGCACCGGCAATTAAATCGCCAACCACTTTAGCAAAGCCGGTAATGTGGACCTTCACGCCGTTCACTTCATACTTACTGCGAATTTCTTCTAATGTTGTAGACAGTTGATTGTAGTCTAATGGTTTACCGGTATCAGGGTTAACGCTCATTAAAGGCAATAAGAAAACAGCTGATTTAAAGTCATCACCGACTAAATAACCAACTTGACCAGATAACATCACATTACGACGTAATCTGTCTAGGGTACGCTGACTACCGTCATAATCACTCGGGATCACGGTGCCACCGACAAACCCGTCTTCAGTTACTTCGGCCCAAGTTACATTTGCTGTCCAAATTGATTTCATCCCCGAACGATCCACGCCAGAGATAAAAAATAATTCATCATTCAAGGTACGCATCTGCTCTTGAAATTCGGCATTAAAAATGTCACCGTTTTCGTTTTCAATAACAACTCGTACGCTATTGCCTAAACTGGCTAACTCTTGCTTATAATTTAAGTAGTTTTGAACATATTCATGTTGCACAGGGATCATTTTTTCAAATGAGGCACTGGGTCTCACTAAACTTGCGTTATACGCCAAAAAAGCGGTCAGCAATACGATCACTGCAAACACAATATATTTAAAACCAAATAACTGTTTCTCGATCCAAATAGTAAGCTTTTCCATATTACTTCAGACCTCCCTGACCTAGTTTACTTTTGCTACTGGTTTTCCAACCACGCAATCCAGTCGTGATAACATTATCATCGACAATTTTAACTGAAGTGATATCAATACGTTGGTTGCTTTTTGAGATGTTGTTGAAGGCATTGCCGTTATAGATGAGCTTTAATCCACCAGCGCCAACTAATAACAGTTCTTGATTATTCAGCCAATCTGCAGAAAAAATATGATTCGTCACACCAGTATCGAGGTGCTTCCAAGTCTCGCCTTGGTCTTGTGAGGCAAACATATTGCCTCGTAATCCGTAACTATAAAGTGACGGACCGTTAACTTCGATACCAAATAAAGAACCAAGATAATCGATGTTTAACGAGCGCCAGCTCTTACCTTGATCTGAGGTCGCCATACCCAAACCAGCTTCACCTACGATATAAATATTGCTGTTATCATCCATCGTTAGCGCATTAAGATGAAAACCTTCCGGATTAGGTACTTGATAGCCGATATATTGCCAACTATTACCACCATCTTGAGTCTCCAACATCGCGCCATAAGCACCAATGACAAGACCATAGTCAGCGGAATTAAAGAGCACATCAAAAAACGAAATTTCAATCCCCGCATCGGCAGTTAAATCTTCTAACTTGTACGACGCATCATCGAGTTGCATTTCAAGTTCATCAAGACTATCTTCATCCATACCTGAAGTCTGTGCACGTTCAAATTCAGCCGATAAAAAGCTAACTTGCGCCTCTAAACTTGTTTTAAGCAAACTGGTTAATTGGATACCATCAAACATCTTGCTCCAATTATTGCCACCATCTATTGTTTTTAATATGACCCCTTGATGGCCCACTGCCCACGCAACTTTATCATCAATAAAATCCACAGCCGTGATGGTCGCTTGTACAGGAACGTTAGCCTGAACCCAAACTGAGTTTGGATTATCACGTACTAAAATACGACCGTACTCACCGACCATAATTTGACGCTGCTGGAAATTATCAATCTCTAAAAAGACACTTTTCTCGACAAGGTTATTCATTTCTGCCGCAACCTGTAATACATTATTATTGACATAACTGGTTGCTTTATTTAACGCTTGTTCTTCACTGGCACTGTGTACTGGTAAACTTAATGCACATAACAGCACAAGCGATTTTTTATCCATACTTGGCATTTGTATCACCCTAATCCCTTAAGTTTACGACGGTCTTCTCACTAAGACCTATATTTTGTAATCCAATAGCAATTCATTTATCGCTTGATATAAGCAATTCTAGCATTACACATTAATGGTTATTTATGAATGGTAATGTTCTCCTCGGTATGCACCTGGGGTGACTCCTTTCCAGCGTTTAAAAGCTCGAGAAAAATTAGCAACATTAGAGAAACCCAACAAATAACTTATTTCACCCAAAGACAAACGATTTTGATTTAAGTGCTGTTCAGCCGTTGTTTGACGAATGTTTTCAACTAAATCTTTATAGCTTGTGCCAGAATCATTAAGTTTACGCTGTAAACTACGTTGACTAAAATTCAACTTTTCAGCCACAAAATCAATATTAGGAACACCGGTCGCCATCAAAGAAACCACTTCTGAACGCACTTGACTGACGACGTTATTACAATCAAGGCTAGCAAGATAATCATCAGCTGCTTTATCACTAAGAGAAATAAGGTCCGGTGCAAAATTTGGTAGTCGTTTTGATAGCAGTTTACGATCCATAACTAACATAGATTTACTTGAGTTAAACTCAATTGTACAGCCTGTATGTGCTTCAAATTGCTCAACACAACGTGCATCAGCTGTAGTATATATTTTAACTGGGGCGAAACCTGGATTAGAAAGATCACGGCATATTTTGATGATAGATAACAACATAGTTAATTCGAGTTGTGAGCCAATTCGATTGATATTATCAGCGGAAACATTAAGATTTAGCCCGAGGTAACAATACTGTTCATCTTCAGTTAAATTAATACGGCACGTACTACTAAGAACCCGATCATAATGAACTAGACGGGTAAATGCGTCTTGTAATGATGATGAAGCTTGTAATGCATAACCTAACGCATGAAATGTAGTAGCAACTATGCATTGACTAACTTTAATAGGCAAAAGTGGATCATCCGTCAGCGTTACGGATTGTTCGAAGAGTTTATTACACAGGTTAACAGGGACACGACTGCCTACGTTAGTTATTTCATCAATGCAAACATCTGATTTTGATAGCAGCTCGAAAGGTTCTATGCCTTTCCACAATAGCGCTTTATATAAGGCAACTAACCAGCCTCCAATAACATCTCCTTGACCATCCATTGTCAGCACTCCTTTGCTTATATTCCTATCACTTCATTAATTATGGCTTAAACATAGGACCTGCGTCTTAATTAAACCAGAAGGTATAGAACAAATATTTCACATGAGCAACATCTTAGCAACAAATTTAATGCAAAAGTAGGAGCTTCGCATCATAATAGTTCAAACGTTTAATTGAATTATTATAAAGTATTAAATTATGGTTAGATTTAAAGCCTTTATTTAGATTAAATAACTAAAGAATTTCGCTAAATATATCCGCTGCTTCAATATCGAGGATACCCGAGCGGTTCACTGTTATTTTATGTCGTTGATAAACCACTTTAGCGCTGTCATCGTGCAAACCAACAACGACATTAACCTGATAACGTCTTTCAATCGGTTCTTTACTGATTTTACTGTCGTTTTCTGCATATACAGCACCTGTACCACGCTCTAGAAAACGGATCAAAGGTCTAACACTAAAATAAATTTGCTCTTGAATTCGATCATAACCCGCTTGGAAGCCTTTATTGCTTACCTTCGTATCTAATCGATAGTGTAACAAAATTGATTCCTGTTTATTTTGCGGCCGACGGCGATACAAAACATCACGAACAACCGTAGGTAATTTACTCTGCTTAATATAGTCAAGCCATACACGTTGTTTTGAGATTACTTGCTTATTTGATGTATCAATAAGTGACCTTGACCACTTTGGTCTACCTTTACGGATCCAACGCCATAGCGTATTGTTGAATTCATCTTTAAATATCTCCCTGAAACCATAAATAACCGACAGCACAGCAATCAACGCATAGGTAAGTCCTTTTAACTCACCTTGAGCAAAAAGTATGAGACTTAATACAATCACCATCACCAATGACGTTGCAGTACCTTTGACGATTTTTTTCTGATGTTTTCCCAGTTGTTGAGTTTCTTCTTTAAAGATCACACCATGTTCAATCAATCGACGTAACAAACGCATTTTATTTGCGATTCGATTTGGGTCTAATAAGGTATTTGCAGAATTATAACCATTGTCTAAGCGGTATTTAGCTTCACCTCTGCAAAAGCCAATCACTTCCGCACGTTCATCCAGAAAATCATTGCTCTTTTTACGCTTAGATAATGCCTTATAACAACACTGCTCACTAAACCACGAAAGATAGTTGTCGACGTTGTTAAAGTAAGCTCTCAATTTTTCATCTGCAGGAGCATTACGGCGAAACTTTTTGATAATTGATTTAGCAACATCAATTAACTCAACCAAAGCAGAATAAAATAGGTGATGTTCAATTTGCTGCTGAATATTTCGGATGTCTTTTTCAAAGGCTTTAGCAAATTGATAAGCGAACAAGTTCAAATTAACACGATATTCGTCAGGAGATCGTTTCATTCGACTGGCAAAACGACTTTGTACTAATGGAAGGTGTAATCCCTCTGAATAATACGCTCGCTTACCTTGAATACCACGATAAAAGTAATCTTCTTCCGTTAACGTTTGCGGATTAATGCCCATCTCGTTAGGTAGTAAAAAATACACGTCCACACGACGATAGTCACCTTGTGGTATAAGGTGGTTAAGTTTAAATGATAATTTATCTTCTTGTTTTAAAACAATCTTAGCCACGCCTTGTCTGTCCTTTAATTATTACACGTACTCCCTGAATCATGGCATAAATACCCACTAGTAAATATAACGTAGGTATCTCAGTATCATGGGGCATTTTATGGCTAAGTATATTATCCTTTACAACGACAAATAAGAAGTTAAATCCAAATAGTTAGCTGAATTTTCATTTTTCTCTTCCGTTGATGAAAAATAAGGCATTTCACCCATTAATGGTGCTGATAATGCGACCGTTAATGTGTCGATCATTTCAGCATAATTAGCAATATCCGTGGTGAGACTGTTGGCAATCCAACCAACAAAATTAGCGTTTGAATGCTGGATCGCTTGTGCTGATAATATCGCATGGTTTAAACAACCTAACTTAACCCCTACTACAAGAATAACATCTAACTTATTTTCAGCTACCCAAGATGAGAAATAGTTACTGTTATCAATAGGAAGGTGCCAACCACCAGCGCCCTCGATTACCGTAACGTCGATATCATCTGACACTTGAGTTAATGACGCGTCCACTAACGTCAAATCAATATACTCACCTTTTTTGTGTGCGGCAATATGTGGGGCAATCGGTTCTTGATAGGCAATAGGGTTAACAATTTGATAGTCTAATTGACGCGATGCATGCTGTTGTAACAACAATGCATCCTCATTCCGCAACCCCGATGAGGTTAATTCACAACCCGCAGAAATCGGCTTCAAACCAACTGTTTTTAAACCTAAATTATTCGCGTAGTCCAGTACTGCACAACTAATCACTGTTTTACCTACATCAGTATCAGTACCGGTAATAAATATTTTTTTTGTCTTATGTGTCATCGATGACCTTTACACTATTTCTTAAGTTCGAATAATATTTGTTTAAGTTAAACGTATTAAATTCAGCAATCTTAACGTTTACGCAGTAAACAATAAGCCAGCTTATAGCTAAGCGGCAACAAGCCTTGATTGTCACGTAATGTTTCATAGTTGGCTTTAAATGCTCTTAGCTCACCTTGCGTCGTCGGTTTTTCATTTTTATCGTGTACATGATTAGCACCAATACCTTTAAGACTGTGCATAACTTCTTTTACACTGGAGTAATACATAGTTTGAATTTCAACATGGAAGGTCTCGACACTTAGCCCTGATTTTAATAACGCCGCTTTAATTTCGCCCTCTGAAAGAAAACGATTTACATGACGATGTGCGTTAACTGTTGACCATGATTGGGTTAATTCATCTAGGCTACCCGCAACTAAGGTGCTAAATAGCATTAACCCCCCTTGTTTTAAGCAACGCGACACTTCAATTAACGGCATAGTTAAATCATCACACCACTGCAATGCTAGGTTAGAGACACACAGGTCAATACTATTAGACGGTAATGGTAACGCTTCCGCATCGCCATTCAGCCAATAAGTTGGGGTCGTTAATTGATGATGTTTTTGAGCGTGAGCAAGCATGCCAAAGGACAGATCGACAGCAATTAATTGTTTACTACACTTAGCTAATACAGGCAATAATGCGCCACTGCCGCAACCAAGATCGACAGTCGTTGTATAAGCGTGTTCATTAACACCACTTGGTAAATATTGTAATAAATTATCACTAGACAAGCGCTGTAATATAGCGTGTTGATCATAACTAGCAGCAGCTTTTCCAAAGCAACGTGCAACGGCATTTTTGTCAATCATCAAGCGCCTCCTCTATTTTTATCTAACGCTTCCTGCAACCGGGTCAGTAATAAATCAATATCTTCAATAGAATGATTTGCAGATAAAGTAATACGTAAGCGTGATGTACCTTGCGGCACAGTCGGCGGGCGAATAGCTTTAACCAATAGACCTTTACTCGCAAGGTACTGACTTATTTTCAGCGCCTTGTTCGCATCTCCAATAATAAGTGGCTGAATAGCACTATCCGATGGCATTAGGGTAATATTGCGTAAAAAACACTGTTGCTTAAAATAACAAATGAGTTGGTTTAAATGCACAATACGCCATGTTTCTGTCAGCATAATTGTTAACGCTTTATCTATACATAGCGCCATTGCTGCTGGCATTGTTGTCGAATAAATATATGGCTTAGAAAAATTTACTAAATATTCGATGACATCTTTAGAAGCTGCGACAAATGCCCCTGATACACCCACAGCTTTACCAAACGTCGCCATGTACAAGTCAACATCACTGGCCAGTAAACTATGCTGTTTAAGGCTATTTTGTCCCTGCGGTAATACCCCAAAACCATGAGCATCATCGACCAATAGCCAACTATCATGGGCTTTGCATTGCTGACTAATGGCGCACAAATCTGACGTATCACCGTCCATGCTAAACACCCCCTCTGTAACAACCAGAGAATTAGTATGTTTAGGGCGATAATGCGTTAGGATTTGAGCAAGGTGTTCACTGTCATTATGCTTAAACCGCTTCATAGTTGCTGGTGAATAAACCCCCGCTTCAATTAATGAAGCATGGTTGAGCTTATCCTGAATCAGCAG
>Ga0209395_1000598_pt1 | contig 52379 bp, 46 predicted proteins | sample GOMGulsemesocosm_3_FD_184635 | JGI IMG/M metagenome (GOLD analysis project Ga0209395, IMG submission 184635) | Methane-oxidizing microbial communities from mesocosms in the Gulf of Mexico - GOM9D Gulf of Mexico (SPAdes) (version 2) | ecosystem: Environmental > Aquatic > Marine > Cold seeps... | reverse complement strand
TTCCAATAAAATACGTTGCGACCAAAATAGCACCTACTCTATGAATGATTTGAATAGCCCCTCGCTCAGCCAATGCTAATGTTCCGCCTTGATGTGAATAGGTGCTATCGAAGCTGACTGAAAAGGCGCTAGAAAATTGATAATCAATGTCTAGCGTCGGATTGCAACCTAGCCAATCACTACAGCCCCAGCCCGCATAATTACTACTAGTCCATCCGCCAATCAATATTTGTAAAAACAGCAAAAGTAGCCCGACTAATACAACATAATTTGTGCGATGCCAGTGCCTGTTGCTAGCATTTTTTGATAGCATTTTATCTCTGAGCAAAAACAACAATACGGTTGTTAACAAACCTCCTAATAAGTGGGCGGTGACGACAATGGGTAACAACTTTAAGGTAACTGTCCACATACCAAGCAGCGCTTGAAATACCACTAGCCCCAATAAGCAATAAGATAATATCTGTGGGTAATGACGATCTTTTTTCAGATACATAGCAATGATTGCTAATGCTAAAATTACTAAACCTAAACTAGCGGCTAAATAGCGGTGAATCATTTCCAGCCAGCTTTTACTTTGTTCGACAGCTATTTTTGGATACAACAGTGCCGCAGCGTCTATTTGTGTATTGCTATTTGGCACTGTCAATTGCCCAAAACAACCAGGCCAATCTGGGCAACTTAACCCTGCATCGTTAATTCTTGTCCAGCCACCCATTAATACCACTAGCAATACCAATACAATGGCACAATTCACTAATTTAAGCGCCCAAGCTCTGACAGTGTCAGTATTTTCAGTAACGCTCAGTGAAGTGCTAATCATTAGCCTACACCTGACAATTTTAATAATTTTTTCAGGTCTTTTAATAGTTGTTTAGGTTGTAACTGTGGCGAATAGCGCATCACCAAATTACCCAGTGGGTCTACCACCCAAACAGCTTCGCCCAATGTCGCTAATTTTGGCGTTTGTAACATATCTAGCTCTGGCCCTACTTGGAAATAGACAACTCTGGAGCTGTCTTTGCCAAGTAGCTTAATCAAACTTGGGAGTTTTTTTTGCCAGTTTTCACAGGCAATGGAGTCGCAAGTATCAGGGATAGTATGTAATATTTGCCACTTAGGGGTTTGTTGCCATGCTTGGTCGTTGTATTCAAGCTGCCATTGGTTAAGGGTTTGCTGAGCCAATAATTCGCCTTGATTAATAGTATTTTGGGGGCGTAAAAATCCTGAATAATACATAACAAAAGCGACAAACATTGGTACGACACCTACCAGCCAGATCATCCAAAATGTCAGGGTGTTTTTATTTTTATTCATCAGTACCACTCCTTGTTTGTAAACTTTTGCGATAAAACCAAATCATCATAAGACACAACACAAACGCCATTAGAAACCATTGAGCAGCATAGCCAAGGTGCTTGCTAGCACTCATGTTTGCAGGTTTCCACTGTGTAATAAGCTCAGGGAGCAATGGCCTTTCACTTAAAAGCACAATTTGCTGCAAGTTATTCGTGGCCAATGTTTTAAACATTCTCATAAACTCAATTTGCTGAATTCGTTTCGGCCATCCCTGCTGCCATGTATCTTTATCTAACTGAAAGGCGCGTTCTATTTTCTTAACCCAACCACTGATCTCTAGATGACCTTTTGGAAGCTGTAAGCTGGGCAGGTAATCCCGATTAGACTGGCCACTCACCCACCCTAAGTTGACTAGCAGCATTTGCTTAGACTCCATAGTCAACAGTGCTAATACTTCGTACCCTGCACGTCCACCTCTTACTTTATTGTCGAGTAGGAAATAGCGTTCTTGATCAAATTTCCCCCGTACTGTTACTTTTTTATAGTAGGTATTTTCAGGCAATTCAACACTGACATTAGCTGCTGGTTTTTGCCATTGGCTAAAGAGTTGCCTTTTTTCCTCAGCCCTATCTAACTGCCAAAAACCGAGTCGCCCCATCCCAACAGCCAACAGTAGCGACAGAACTAAAAATATTATCTTGCGAGCATTCAATTTTTGGGTTTTACTCATAGATCCTCATGCATAGGAGTTGCTATGAAAATAATTATTCTGATTTTGTTTATCGCTATTGTTATCTCTCTGGCTTATAGCTTTTTCTTCTTGATGAAAGATGAGAGCAATAGCCATCGAACCGTCAATATGCTTTTTGTGCGCGTTTCTTTAACGATCAGTTTAGTGTTAGTACTTATTTATGGCTTTTACACGGGAGAACTAAGCCCCCATGGCTTGTAACTTTGCTTATAGAATATAAACGAAGATAAATAGCCCAACCCACACCACATCAACAAAGTGCCAGTACCAAGCAACGGCCTCAAAAGCAAAATGTTTTTTGCCACTAAACTCACCCTCTAAAACTCTCACCAGAATACAGAGCAACATGATTGTGCCAATCGTGACATGCAGACCGTGAAAGCCGGTGAGAATAAAGAATGTAGAGCCGTAAATACCTGCTTGTAGTGTTAAGCCTAGCTCAGTGTATGCCTCGTGATACTCAACCATTTGGTAATATAGAAAAACAGCCCCTAGCACTACGGTAATCGCCAGCCAAATGGATGTCGCTATACGTTTATCTAGCTTCAATGCTTTATGAGAGAAGGTTAGCGTCAAACTAGAACTAATTAGTAGAATCGTATTAATTAAAGGTATATGCCAAGGGTCGACTATTTTCTCTGGACCCTTAAAAAGGCTAGGATCAGGCGTGGTCATTAACGGCCATTGATTGACAAACCCTTCCCAGAGTAAATGAGAGACACCTTTATCTCCCTCCCCTGCCAACCAAGGCACCGCCAATACTCGAACGTAGAAAAGAGCGCCAAAGAAAGCGGCAAAAAACATCACTTCAGAGGAAATAAACCAACCCATTCCCCAGCGAAATGACCGATCCATTTGTACTGAGTAGAGCCCATCTCGGCTCTCTGCTGCGACTTTTCCAAACCAGCTAATGATAATAAAAAATAACAAAATAAAGCCCAAAAAGAGCAATATCATACCAAAGTCACCGCTATTATCTGCCGCGGTCATCACTGATCCGGCACCAAATGCCAGAAAAAAAAGCGCAACTGAAGCCACGATCGGGAAGTAACTTTGGTCGGGGACGTAATATTCTTGATACTCAGTTTGCATCTGCATTACTCCTTTCACTTATAAACGATCACAGCACAGCAAGTACTCAGAAAGAGTCGCTTATTTTCCTACCGTTAATCAACTTTCGTTTAATTAACATCGGCAATACTTTTGCCGGTTGCTGCGGTGATATCAAATAAAGTATAAGAGAGGGTAATGGTTTTAATATGTGCCGGCATACCCGCCAACACATTAAACGCTAACCCCATCTCACGTTGCTCACCCGCATTTAGCGGCTGGCGGTTAAAACAAAAACAATCTACTTTTTGCAAGAACTGAGCAGCTTCAGAGGGTGACACTGAAGGTACTGCTTGCGCGACCATATAATTAGCCGTTAAATTTTCTGCCCAATAAGCTGTTTGATAAGTTTTCCCTAGCTTTACTTTTAAGGAAGAATCCATCGGTTTAAAACCCCAGGGCATCGATTCATTATTAACAGCAATGAACTGTATTTTTATCTCTCTGTTTGAGGCACTGCCCGCTTGGTAAACAGCAGGTGTTAAATCAAGCTTTCCGTTGATTCCAGTGATCCGACAAAAAACATCATAGAGCGGCACCAATGCAAAGCCAAAGCCAAACATAGCGACTGTTCCCAGCACTAACTGAATGATCAGTTTTTTATTACTTTTAGTTTGGCTGTCTACTTGGCTCATTGTTTAGTCCACTTTTTAATCTACTTTTGGCGGCTGAGTAAATGTATGGTATGGAGCGGGCGAGGGAATCGTCCACTCTAAACCATGACTACCTTCCCACACTTTATCGCTAGCTTGGTTGCTCTTTCTGATGCAGCTAACAACGTTATAGATAAACAGCAGTTGAGAAATACCGAAGATAAAAGCCCCTACGGAAGAAACTGCATTAAAATCTGCAAATTGCAATGCATAGTCGGGGACGCGCCTTGGCATTCCAGCAAGGCCTACAAAGTGCATGGGGAAGAAGGTGATATTAATACCGATGAAACTCAGCCAAAAATGTAACTTGCCCATTTTTTCATCGTAGTAGTTCCCGGTCCACTTTGGCAGCCAGTAATAAACGCCCGCCATAATCGAGAATATAGACCCTGGTACTAATACATAGTGAAAATGTGCGACAACAAAATAGGTATCATGATACTGAAAATCCGCAGGTGCTATTGCTAACATTAGCCCTGAGAAACCACCAATACTAAAAAGTACCACAAAGGCGATTGCAAATAACATAGGGGTTTCAAAAGTCATAGAACCGCGAAACATTGTCGCGACCCAATTAAACACTTTGACCCCTGTTGGCACCGCAATCAACATAGTGGCAAACATAAAGAATAGTTCACCCATTAACGGCATTCCCACCGTGAACATATGGTGCGCCCAAACAATGAAAGAGAGAAATGCTATCGATGAAGTGGCGTAAACCATTGAGCTGTAGCCAAATAGCTTTTTACGGGCAAATGTCGGGATTATTTCACTGACCACACCAAAGGCAGGCAGTATCATAATATAGACTTCGGGGTGGCCAAAAAACCAAAATACATGCTGGAATAAAACGGGGTCACCGCCACCAGCGGCATTAAAGAAGCTGGTCCCGAAGTGAATATCCATCAGCATCATGGTCACGACACCAGCTAATACCGGCATAACCAGAATCAGTAGAAATGCGGTAATCAGCCAAGTCCAAACAAACAGCGGTAGTTTCATCATCACCATGCCAGGTGCACGCATATTGAGAATAGTAACAATCACATTAATTGCCCCCATGATCGAGCTAATACCCATCATATGCACTGCAAATATGAAAAAGGTCACTGAGGGAGGTGCGAATGTAGTGGATAGTGGCGCGTAAAAAGTCCAACCGAAATTGGGAGCTCCACCTTGCATAAAGAAAGTCATCAACATCATACTAAAAGCAAAAGGCAGGATCCAAAAACTCCAGTTATTGAGCCGAGGCAGTGCCATATCAGGGGCACCAATCATCATCGGTATCATCCAGTTTGCGAGGCCAACAAAGGCGGGCATTACCGCCCCAAAAACCATGATCAAACCATGCATGGTGGTCATCTGGTTGAAAAAATCAGGTTCAATAAACTGCAACCCTGGCTGAAACAACTCTGCTCTTATCATTAGTGCCATACTGCCACCAGTGATAAACATAATCAGCGAGAACCACAAATACATAGATCCTATGTCTTTGTGGTTGGTGGTATAGAACCAACGGCTTATTCCTTTGGCTGGTCCGTGGTGTGTGTCGTGAGTCTTCGATTCGCTGCTCACTAATTGCTCTGTGCTTGTGCTCATCTCAAACTCCTACTGCTTCAATTTTGCAATTTTGCTCGGGGATATGATGTCACCGAGTGAATCACCCCAAGCGTTTCGCTCATAAGTAATAACAGCGGCTATTTCTGCGGCGCTTAGCTGATCTCTAAATGCTTGCATGGCGGTTCCCGCTTTACCATTGAGCACAACATCAATATGTGCAGCCGGATCCCCCTGTACAATAGGACTTCCTTTAAGGGCAGGAAAAGCGCCGGGGATACCTTCACCATTGGCTTGATGACAGGCAGCACATGACTTATCGTAAACTTCTTTGCCCGTCACCATTAGCTCGTCTAAACTCCAACGTTTTTCTGCTGACTTAGCTTTTTCTGCCTGCGCTAATTGCTGCTGTTTAATCCATGTTTGATAATCTTGCTCGGATTTAACCTCTACTACAATCGGCATAAACCCATGATCTTTACCACATAGTTCAGCACACTGCCCGCGGTAAATACCAGGCTCTTCAGCCACCGCCCACGACTCGTTAATAAAGCCCGGGATAGCATCTTTTTTAACGGCAAAATCAGGTACCCACCATGAGTGGATCACATCGTTAGCTGTAATTAAGAAACGAATTTTTTTACCGACAGGAATAACCAGTGGATTATCAACTTCCAGCAGGTAATTTTCGGTTTTCTCAGCCTCACCGCTTATCTGTTCCGCCGGTGTCGCCAATGATGAGAAGAAATCAACGCCTGATTCTAAGTATTGATAGCGCCACTTCCATTGATAGCCCGTCACTTGAATATCAATATCGGCCTCTTTTGCATCGTACATTTTGATCAGAGTGCCTGTGGCAGGAATAGCCATTCCAATTAGAATAACCATAGGGATAACGGTCCAGGCAATTTCTACATAGACGTTTTCATGGAAGTTGTGCGCTTTGGCACCGCGCGATTTACGATGGTAGATCACCGAGTACAGCATCACCCCAAAGACAATCACGGCAATGATGACGCAGATCCAAAAAATAACCATGTGTAAATCGTAAACTGCGCGACTGATCTCTGTCACACCTTCACGCATATTGAGTTGCCAGTCGGCACTGGCCTGTGAAACAGTGAAATACAAAATCGTCACCAGTGCATAGCAGCTGCGTGTTAGATTTTTCGCTGATAAAATTAAGTTCATTGTCACTCCCTGTCTCCCTCTTTTAAAAAAGAAAGCGGCGCAGCGAGCCTATCAAAGTCACATCTACTGTTGTAATTTTTATTCAGTAGTACTACATGGGCTAGGATAAGACTTTTAGAGCCTGAATTTCCATGACTTCATGTTTATTGTTGATATTGAACAAATTATAGACAGAACTTATCGGATAAATCAAAATAAATATTGTGATTTTTAAAAACCGAATCAGTAAAAAAATCAACAATTAACGGTTGCATTTTTCACACTAGTGATGGTTGTTGAGAGGGGGAGAATTTTCGCGCATGTCGGCTTCACAATTTTGCGCTATTTTTTTTTGCTAAAGAGAGAGAAATTTGTAGCTAGAAGTCATAAACTAAATGATTAAAGACGTCGATTGGGATATTAAAGTTATCAAAGGGTTAAATACAAGATCAGTTTTACGACAACAATCAAACTTAAAATAAATATCGTCACCACCACTAAGCCTATAATAAGATACGGCCAAATACGTCCTGAGCTAAAATCTGAAGCCAAATTTTTATCCGATTGCACACCCAAAAAAGCACTGCAGACACTCAAAAACATTTTTGGCCAGCTTAATTTTTGTATAGCTTTTGGCTGCTCTTCCATCATCGTCCCCGTTTTATCGATATTAGCTAATTAGTGGCTCGGAACTAGTTAATTTGTGTCTTCAATTTACGCCCCTTAGTTTGACGTTTTAAAGCAGAAACTGATTTTAAACGTTTTTGGTAGTAGCGATAACCGAGCAAAAAACAAAGCAATAAACCGTAGCTTAAAGCCTCGGAAAAGTCCGATCGAATCTGCCAAATTATATGTAGCAAACAGAGCAGTGCAATCGGATAGACTAGCTTATGTAATGTTAACCAGTGCTTTTTTAACTTGCGCTGCATGGCTTTAGTTGAAGTCACCGCCAGCGGTAACAGTAATATTAGCGCAATAAAACCGACAATGGCATAGGGGCGCTCGGTTATTTCAACTATCAGTATTTTCCAATTCCAACCGACCATAAAAGTAGCGAAGGCCAGTAGATGTAGCGCGGCATAAAAAAAACTGTAAAGCCCCATCATTCTGCGATATTTCACCAACCAATTCCAGCCAAAAATTTTACGCACTGGCGTAATAGCCAAGGTGATCCATAAAAAATTTATTGCCCAAGTCCCCAACTCAAGCACTATTTCCTTAGCGGGATCCGCCCCGAGCTGTTGATGGTACGCGGCGTAGACAAGTAAAGATACCGGTAGCGCTGAAGTGATAAAAATCAGCCACCAGCGAAACCTCTGAAACAATTTAGTGTTTAAATCCATTTGCGTAAATCCATGTCTTTATACATATGCGCCACTTGCTCAGCATAGCCGTTAAAGGGCAGAGTCTCAATTCTGTTAGGTGAAAACAAGCTCGATGGTAACCGACGCTCCGTGGCTTGACTCCAGCGCGGGTGATCTACAGCAGGGTTGACGTTAGCGAAAAAACCATACTCTCTAGGCGCCGTTTTATTCCAAGTATTAACGGGCATATTCTCAGTAAATCTGATTTTGACGATAGACTTAATGTTTTTGAAACCATATTTCCAGGGAACGACTAACCGTAGCGGTGCACCATTTTGCGGTGGCAGCCCTTGACCGTATAAGCCCGTCGCTAAAAACGCCAGCGGATTCATTGCTTCATCGATGCGCAATCCCTCTACATAAGGCCAGTCTAAGGTTCCGAATAAAGAGCGTTGCTGAGGCATCTGCTCAGGATCGTGCAGCGTGGTAAATTCGACATATTTCGCTTTACTGGTTGGCTCAAAATGCTTAAGCACATCCGCCAGTGGAATTCCAACCCAGGGAATCACCATCGACCAAGCTTCTACACAGCGCATGCGATAAATTCGCTCTTGGAGCGTATGCGGTTTTACAAAATCTTCTAGGTTATAGACGCCCGGCTTAGCTACTTCACCACTTATTTCTACTTGCCAAGGGTCAGTAATAAAATTTTGCGCTTTTTTATAAGGGTCTGCTTTATCAAACCCAAATTCGTAAAAATTATTATAACTAATAACATCTTTGTAAGGAGTGAGTTTATCCTGGGCCTGAAATTGTTCGAGAGTAATACTTTGCTGTTGTTGCTGCTGTAGCCATTTGGGGCCTAAGTATTTAGGTGAATCATCTTCTTTGGGGAGGTTAGTCAACGCTGTTACATTAGCAGCAGCTAGTGACCCTGCTAATCCCAATGCAGACTTCATAAACATCCTGCGCTGTTTATAGATGCTTTCGCTGGTTATTTCAGATGAGAGAATTTGCTCTTTTTGTTTTATTAACATGGATCACCTAATCGCCTGTGGTTTATTTACCCTTTAGCAAACTTACGCAGACAATTAGGTTTTGGATACATTTTTTAGGATTCTTTTTGTTTTTAAGCTGCCTGTTCTTCAGCCAAAGATAGACGCAATTGATCATTAATAGCACTGTCTGTACCGGCAAGGTCTATCTTATTGGCATCGATTATAGTGACATCTGTGATCCCGATAAAACCCAAGACTTGCTTTAAATAACTAGAAGAGAAATCGTAATCACTGCCCACTGGTACGCCACCAGATGCGATGACCACATAAGCCTTTTTACCTTCTAGTAACCCCTGTGGACCTGTCTGGGTATATTTAAAGGTTAAGTTGGCACGGGCGATCTGATCAAACCATGCCTTTAACAAAGCAGGGATAGAAAAATTATACATAGGCGCACCAATGACAATATGCTGTGCTGAAAATACTTCCTCTACTAGTGAGGTTGAGTCGGCCAAAACACTTTGCTGCTCGGTAGTGCGCTCTTCTTGGGCGGTAAAGTTTGCCCCAATCCATGCCTCATCGATAAAATCGATACCTTTAGTTAACTCTCTATCAATCAATGAACTTGTCAATTGAGCAGCGAGTAGCTGCTCGGTAATTAAGCTAACCACCTGACGAGTAATAGACCCTGCAAAGCGGCTACTTGAGTTAACTTGTAAGACGGTATTTTGCTCTTTCATGATCTTTTCTCCTGTTCGGTTTTATAGTTAGGGAACATAAAAATCAGCTCTATGTATGCATTGCTGCTGTACAGAACGTAGTTAGACTTGATCGCACCTTCCCTGCAATGGACTCCATCTTATCGTTCGCTTAAAATAGATAAACATCTGCATTAAGAATATTAAGTTCTAATAAATCGAACAATATAATTAGCAAAGGGCGCTACCATGAATCAGATTGAAGACATGCAAACGTTTGTTCGTATTGTTGAAGCTGGCAGTATCACTAAAGCGGCAGAGCAATTAAATACCGTTAAATCCGTTATTAGCAGACGCTTGAATCTATTAGAAAAACGCTTAGGTGTCTCATTGCTGACTCGCTCTACCCGCAGCCACACTTTAACTGAGCACGGCCAAAGCTATTACCAACAGAGTTTACGCATTATTGATGAAGTTGCCGCCATTGAAACCGGTTTGACTGAGGATAACTGTGCGCTCAGTGGCCGCATTAGAATTGCAGCACCGCTTGTTTTTGGTTTAGAGCATTTGTCTTGTGCCTTACTTGCCTTTAATGAATTACATCCAGATATTATCTTTGATGTTGATTTTGATGATAAAAAGGTCGATTTAGTCGAAGGAGGCTATGACCTTGCTATACGCATAGCGAAATTAGAGGACTCTAACTTAATTGCTCGAAAAATATCTTCTACACGGATGGTATTGTGTGCCAGTTCTCAATACTTGCAGCAAAAAGACAAACTCACCCATCCAACTCAACTGACCAATAACCACAAAAAACTACACTACAACCGCTCGCGAGAAAACTGGATGTTTAAGGATGATGCGGGTAAAAAATTAAGCATAAAAGTCCCGGCAGCCATGAACTCTAATAACGGTCACTTTTTACTGGAGAGCGCCATCAACTCGAGGGGCTTAATCTATACTCCTGATTTTATCTGCCATCGGGCGATCAAAAAAAAGCAGCTTGAAATTGTACTCGATGAATATCTCGAAACAAGCTTGATTCCAATCTATGCGCTGTATCCGCACAATCGTCATCTTTCACATAAAATACGCCGTTTAGTTGATTTCCTCGTCGACTATTATGGTAGTACCCCTTACTGGCAGGTAGCACCTTCTTTCCAAAAATAATGATTGGCTGTGTATTATCTCGTTCAAGGAGCGAGTACCATGTGTCCTATACCCAGATAGAGTTAGCCATGGATACTAAAAACCTAAAATTATTCCTCAACTTAGCTGAAACTTTGCATTTTGGTCGCGCCAGTGAAATGTCTCACTTAAGTGTTTCTGCGCTAAGTCGCAATATTATGCAATTGGAGGGTAGCTTAGGCGTTAAGCTGTTTGAAAGAGACAACCGCAGTGTCACACTGACCAAGGCAGGTAAAGATTTTATTCACTATGCCAATGAAACCATCAACCAATGGGATATTATTCGCGCCTCTTTACAGGAAAACAGTCACCATTTAAGTGGCGAGCTCAGTGTCTATTGCTCTGTGACTGCCAGTTATAGCTTTCTATATGACATTTTGCGTAATTTTAGAGCGAATCATCCTCAGGTAGAAATCAAATTACACACGGGGGATTCAGAACACGCACTGAGTAAAACTTTGTCTGGCAGTGAGGATATCACTATGGGCGCCCTGCCTGAGAAACTTCCGCAAGGTGTTGTTTTTCAATCAATTGCCAGCTCGGAACTGCTTTTCATTGCCCCTGTGGACAACCACTCTTTAATTTATCTTGCCAATGAGCAGCACCCTACGCAAATGCGCAACAATTGGCAGCAGATTCCGATGATATTGTCTGAACAAGGTATCGCCAGAAAGATGGCTAATGACTGGTTTAGCGATTTAGAGGTCACACCAAAAATCTACGCACAAGTGGCTGGCAACGAAGCTATTGTCAGTATGGTGAGTTTGGGCTTTGGTATCGGCATTGTGCCTAAGATTGTCTTAATAAACAGCCCCTTAAAAGACAGTGTGACGATTGTCAGCCCGCCCAACAAACTCGCTGACTTCAACATTGGACTGTTCACTTTGGAGAAAAAGCTTAAAAACCCGCTGGTGCAAGCCTTCTGGAAATTGTAATTTTGCGTCAGCTGGAACTATCATTAGCTGACTGATTCCTTCCTCTTACGACAGCCTCTGCTGAACTGGTCACTTTTTTTACCCTATCTGCAAAAAAAATTCAATTGTTTGCGCCATTCTTGATCGCTAAACTAATGTGCAAAAAGCCCCTATTCAACCCTGCAGGCCTATTATGCAAAACATCGAGCAACTTTATATCAATGGAGCGTGGATAAATGCGACTGGGAACGAGCGTTTATCTTTAATAAACCCAGCCACCGAACAGGTATTCGCTGAAGTGGTCACGGCAAGTCACAGCGATGTTGAAAAAGCTATTTGGGCTGCGCGCCAAGCCTTTCCAAGTTGGTCAAATAGCAGTGCTACACAGCGCGCAGCGTTAATGATAGCGATCGCCGATGAAATGCAAAAAGACTACCAAGACTTTGTCGATGTCCATGTTGAAATGATTGGCAGCCCCATCAGTGTTGCCGGTGCTTTTCACGTCGACTGCCCCATAGAGGCGATGCGCTATTACGCCAAACTAGCCGTTACCATGGAACAGACAGAGCAACAGGGAAGTGCATTACTCACCAAAGAAGCGGTGGGAGTCTGTGCTTTTATCAACCCATGGAACTATCCATTGCATCAACTGATCGGCAAACTAGCGCCCGCTTTAGCAGCAGGTTGTACTATTGTTGCTAAACCTGCGGAGCAAACCCCGACCGCCGACCTCTATATGGCTAAAATTCTACATAGAGTCGGAGTGCCTGCTGGTGTGTTTAATTTAGTCTTTGGCCGCGGTAGTGAAATAGGTCCGCACTTGGCCTCCTGCCCTGACATAGACATGATTTCTTTTACCGGCTCCACCCGTGCCGGTGTTGAAGTCGCCAAGAACGCAGCCGCCAGCGTCAAACGCGTGTGTCAAGAACTCGGCGGAAAATCCCCGTATATCATTACTGGAGATGCCGATTTAGCAACAGCCGTGCGCTACGGTGTCGAGGATGTGATGGGAAATACCGGCCAGACCTGCAATGCACTAACTCGAATGTTGGTGCCCGCCGACAAGTTGCAGCAAGTTATTGAGATCGCCACCGCCTGTATCAACGAGCAAGTGATTGGCGACCCGCTACTTGATACAACAACGATGGGACCGCTGGTCTCAGCGCTGCAACAGCAGAAAGTACGCGAATACATTGCACTGGGCCAAGCTGAAGGCGCCACCCTTATCACTCAAGATCTACCGAACACTTGCGCTAAAGGATTTTTTATTGCCCCCACTATCTTTGTCAATGTCACACCCCAGATGCGCATTGCCCGCGAAGAAATATTTGGCCCTGTGCTCTGTATCATTAGTTACAACAATATCAAGCAAGCCATCGATATGGCCAATGATAGCGAATACGGGCTCTCCTCGGCTGTCTTTGCCAAAGACCAAACCAGTGCTTCCCAAATTGCTAAGGAAATACGCGCTGGACAATGTTATTTACAGGGCAGCTACTTTACAATTGATGCTCCTTTTGGCGGCTATAAACGCTCCGGTAATGGCCGTGAATGGGGAGAGCAAGCAATGGCTGAATACATTGAAACTAAGGCGATTATCTGCGACTAGCGGTGGGATTTGAGCTGAAATTGCAGCGACAGTTCCATTAAAGCTAAAAAGCTAATTAACAATATATAAGGTTGGAATTCTATGGGCAAAAGCACAATGAAAGCGGTTCTTACAATGGGTACCGGCGAGTACGACCAACTGGTTTACCAAGAAGTGCCACTGCCTGAATTGAATAAAGGTGAAGTACTGATAAAAGTACTGGCCGCCGGCATCAACAATACCGAAATCAATACACGACTGGGCTGGTACTCCTCCTCGGTCACCGCTGCCACTGATGCTACATCTGCGATTGAGAGCAACGATGGGGGGTGGAGCGAAGAGACTCCTTTCCCGATTATTCAGGGCACTGATTGCTGTGGAGAGATCGTCAGCGCTTATCATAATGAGCAACACTCACTCATCGGTCAGCGTGTCTTAGTGCGCCCCTGCAACCGTAAACTTGATTTCAATTCCCTCGACAATATCTGGATGGGCTCCGATTATAACGGCGCATTTGCCCAATACGTTAAAGTCTTGGACACTGAAGTCTTCCCCATTGACAGCAATTGGAGCGATGCACAGTTGGGTACCATCCCCTGTGCTTATGGTACCTCAGAAAATATGCTGCACAAAGCGGCACTGAGCGATAGCGAAACCGTATTGATTACCGGTGCATCGGGTGGGGTTGGCTCTGCCACAGTACAATTGGCAAAACGCCGCGGTGCCAGAGTGATCGCTGTTGCCAGCCAAGCTAAACACCACCTTATGCAGGAACTCGGTGTTGATGTACTGCTGGATAGATCTGCAGATTTACTGACAGAACTGGGTGAGCAAAGTGTCGATGTAGTGGTGGATAATGTAGCAGGAAGCAACTTCCCTACCCTGCTCAAACTGCTAAAACGCGGTGGCCGCTTTGTTTCATCCGGGGCTATCGCAGGTCCTATAGTCGAGTTAGACATGCGCGACATGTACTTGAAAGATATCAGCCTGATTGGCTGCACTGCCTGGGATGAACCGATTTTTGCCAACTTAGTCGGCTATATTGAACGCGGTGAAATTCAACCACTACTGGCAAAGAGCTTTCCCTTAGCTGAAATAGTGACCGCGCAACAGACATTTTTAGAGAAAAATCATTTAGGTAAATTTGTTCTGATACCTGAACACGATTAACCGTATAACGAGGCTGACAAACATCAGCCTCATATGCTCACTGGTACTACTAAGTGCGCTTAATCGCGTCCTATCACTTTCAACTCATAACCCTGCTCTTCTGGTTCATCATCCGTTAGCTGTGCCGGAAAACCAGTGCCTAGTACTTGCACATTGCACTGCTCTTCATGGCGGCGAATAATGTTTGGTGAAAACTCACGAGGGCCGTAGCGCTTTTGACCGTCTTTAAAAATCTCCACCATTAGCGGTGCCAACTCCAATTCCATCCCCTCACGCTTGGTAATTTCATCAAACAAACCAACATCCTTAAGTACCAAATCCATGGTAAAGCTGATATCTCGAGAACCATTTAAGATGACTTGAGATTCTGTTTCATGAACAAATGAATTACCCGATGACGCCTTGATGGCCTCATAAGTCACATTCATATCTAAGCCCATCACTTTTGCAGCACTCAAACCTTCTGCCAGTGCGGCTAAATGCACAGTACACAAATAATTGGTTAGCACTTTAAGCTTGGAAGCCGTCCCCAGCTCTCCGGTGTGTAAGACACGTCGGCCCATCGTTTGCAATACCGGTAAAACTTTTTCAAATGCAGCTCGAGAACAGCCGGCGAAGATGGATATATTTCCAGTATTCGCGCGGTGGCAACCACCTGATACAGGACAGTCGACAGCCAGTGCGCCCTCAGCTTCAACAGCCGTCGCCATGCGGCGAATTTCCGCTTCATCAGTGGTGCTCATCTCCAGCCATACTTTGCCATCACTCAATCCGGCGATGATGCCATCTTCTGCTTCCATTACTTGCGAGCAAATACTCGGTGACGGCAGACAAGTGATTATCACATCACATTGTTCAGCCAGAGACTTTGGCGAATTTGCAGCGCTGGCACCACGCGCTACTAGCTGGTCAACTTTATGATCATCTAAATCTCTGACCACCAGCGAGAAACCATTACGTAAAATACTACCTGCTAACTGTCCACCAACATTGCCTAAACCGATAAAACCAATTTTCATACCCATCCCCAATCCAAAACTTATTAATCATTAAAGATATAATAAACCGAAAGAAAACCACCCGATATTGAGCTTTTTTTCGACACTGGTAAAAATAATCTTCCAATTAACGTTAAAGTCGACTAACGTCATTTGTTCACAATATTCGAGAACAAGTTAGCAATGTCAGACCCGATAGATTGGCGAAAGCTCCCCCCTTTAAAGTCTCTCAAAGGGTTTGAAGCCAGTGCGCGCTTACTCAGTGTACGCAAAGCAGCGCAAGAGCTAAATCTCACCCACCCTGCTATCTCACACCAAATACAAAGCATCGAAAGCGCATTAGGCGTGAAGTTATTTTCACGCGCTGGCCGCAATATTGCGCTTACCGAAGCAGGCAGTTGTTACTATATCTACGTCAGAAATGCACTAGACTTTTTAATAGCAGGTTTTGATGAAATAACCCCTAAAAAAGACCAGCCAAGTTTGCGTATGCAAACTTATGTGAGCTTATCTATCCGCTGGTTAGCACCGCGCTTACATCATTTTCAAAAAGCCCATCCTCATATCGATATTCAACTCTCATCATTCAACCCCGACTGGGAGTTTGATGAAGATAATGCCGATATTGGCTTGATCTATACACAAGCGCCAGTTGCCAAGCACTTACATTGGGTAAAGCTATTTAGTGCTGATATTTTTGCTGTTTGCTCACCAGCGTTACTCAGAAATTCAAAGCAAAGTGTTAGTGCTGCGCAACTTGCACAATTGCCGTTATTAACGGTGGCTAGCGAAGCTAAATATTGGACTTGGCAGCAGTGGTTTGCATCAGCAGGTATCACAGATATTGATAGTTGCAATGTTATTACTGTGGATACCGCTGCGGCCGCTATTGAGATGGCGATTAATGGTGAAGGTGTTGCACTGGTTAGTGCGCCGATTGTCAGTGCAGATTTGAAAGCAGGCCGTTTGGTGAAACCTGTGGATCACTGTTTGAAGGGGGATGGGGAATGGGGGGTGGTTTGTAGTACGACGATGCTGGAATCGCCGGGGATGCGAGAGACCTTGGATTGGCTGGTTGGGCAGCAGGAATAACTGTTGATTTGACGTATCTACTATTTGCCGATTCCATAAGAAGCCTTTTTAAAACAATCAGATCAATTTCCTCAGGCCTCAGTGTTATTTTTGTAATGATAGTTTAACTTGAGTGTGTTCATGAAATGCATACAATATTTGATTGAAAAAAGACCTTTCAATTTGAATTTTGCCGCTATCAACGAGCTTATAAGTTCCTCGCTTTATTGTCTCAAATCTCCCTTCATTCACCCACTTTCTAAAAATTCTAGGAGATAATCTTTTGTCGGAATTAGCATTTGATAAATGCGCTAACTCTCTAAATTCTGCAGGAGTAATAACCCTCTATTTATGAGAGTCCCATTGATGCCTATCATTGCTAGACCGTCGTTCATGTGATGGCTATTTATCAGTGACAGAGTTAACTATTTGCTGACAGACAACATCAACGGCAATCGCGACGGCATTTGTCATGGTTGTTTGCGGCATTGAAGGCATTTGCTTGTCCAACGGTTTATGACTTACATTTTCAGCACTTTGCGGGATATGTATAAATCCGCACAAACTCGACAACTGATGTTTTTCTACGTAATACCTAGTGCTATAAAGCATTTGATTACACATGTGAGTACCCGCCGAAAAAGAGAGATCCGCAGGAATAGAGGCGCTATTTAGCGCATCGACAATCGCATTATTGGGCAATGTCGCATCATAAGCACAGGGCCCATTATTGACAATACGTTGCAATGAAGGAGTATAGCCACAAATATCAGGCACGCTAAAATGTAGCCAGTTCACCCCTACCATTTCCGGTTTGATAACACTCGCACCCGATGATATGCCCAGCCCAATCCAAGCGGCAGGCTGCAATTCCAGTAATTTTTTTTCAATGGTTGCTGCCAATTCAGCACTGTCAACAGGGACTTCAAGCAATACAACTCGACATTGCTGCCAGCGCCTATCAGCTAACTGTTTCAATACTTGTGCCGCTGGGTTTACTGCGGCTTTCGCCCAACTGCCATAGCCGGCAATAACAACGGTTGGAAGTGGTACCATCTAAAAATCCTCCTTTGCATTTAAATGAATTGTGATAACTATTCAATAACATCTAATCGTCATATAAATCAATGGGCCAGAGTAAATTGATCTTATTGTTTAAAAACTAGAGCCCTTCTAAAACTACACTACGAAGCCAGTAACCCTCTTGGATTGCAGCCGTCGTTATTTACTAAATTGACGAGTGGAGCGACAGGCCTCGCGGAAAGTGGAGTTGGATCATGGATAGCCCATCAGAACGGCCGTCAATTTAGTGAATCGCGAAGAGAGCCTTCAGCGTTAATAAAGCGAGGCAATAGTAGGGTGGGGGTTTTATGTACAGGATGTACGATATTTGGCGCTCGCTTGGTTGAAAAAGAGCCTTTTTGGTTCCGTTTCTTTTAACACAAAACTAACTGTTAGCTTCCCTATTACTACAATACCCAAAAATCCAACACAAAAATCATCCCCACAACTAAGCTTGATAACAACACAGCATAGCGAAAATTCCACCTCAAAATCTTTTGGCTACTGATATTGTAGGTCCCTTGGATAGAAATATTCATTCCAGACAATGGCCCAACTGCCGCACCAATTGCCCATGAAGCCAAAAAGATAAACGCCAATAATGTCGGATCTGGAGCAAGCGGTAATGCAATAGGTGCAATAATTGAAATCCCGATCAACATATGAAAACCGATCATGGACAATCCGATAATGATCAAAAAACAAATGCTCGCAGCGATTGCATCAAATTGCGCAAAAGGTGTAAACCAGCTTTGATTGGCAAGTACTGCCTGCAAGCCAAAACCAAACACACCGGCGGATAAAAACAATACTATTTCATTGTGCATATTGGCCACTCTGCCCTCTACGTGAGCAATGACAATATCTTTGGCCTGCTTTCTCTTAGAGAGTATTAATAAACACAACAAGGGCGCGCTTAAAGTAATAATAAACAACACTGATAGACTGGGATAAAAGTAATGAACCACAAAGACTAACACTGTCAACAGTGAGGGTAAGTAGAGACTGCTGAGGCGCAGCGGGTAGCCGTAAAAGGTGTCTTCTTGAGAGAGACGTTTAACCTCAAAAAACGTATAAAAAAGTGAGCTCGCCGCCATAATTGCACCCACTAACATCAAAATCGCCAAATTAGCACTAGGGGCGTAGCTTAATGCCACCGCCATTGCCCCAAAAAAAGGCGACCAAAAAGCTGCGGTTGAGAACCCTCTTGTCAGCACCACAATTTGCGAGCGAGAAAGAGCCCGATTGGCACTTAAACGATCTGCGTGAATAAATATGGAAGAGACATTAATCACTGCGCCAAATAAATGCACTCCGAGAAAAGTACTAATAATAGTGCGCTTTCCCTTGGGCAGAGACTCTTTAGCTCCTATCTTAGGCTGGCTAATTAACGTTAAAAAGCTCACTCCTACCAACATGGCGACAATCCCGACATTACCTCTGAGTAGACCTAACCAAGAGACAGACTGATTTTGCCAAAATGAAAAGATACTCAGCACGATACCTATGGCCACTAGAATGAGTGATTGTCGGGCATTTCGCGGGCTTATTTTTTTACGCAACTTAAAACTTGCCAGCCAAAAAAGCAGCGCGGCAATCATTACACTGGGCAGATAGAATTGACTAATTAAGCTAAATAGAACAGCCATTAAGATTAAATAGCCGGCTGAAAATTCAGGTATAAAACGGGTCAATCGCGATTGCGGTACAAAGTTCATTGGGGCTCGTTTTAAAGCAATGAGAGAGTAAACGACAGAATAACAGCTGGGATTGTACGCCTTATTTTACTAAAGAATAGCGTTTATTGACTGAGCTTCTATGCATAAGGTTCAATCGTCTCAATCAAACCATCAGCTAAATGTCGTAACTGCGTCATTTTGATACTGCGCAGATGGGTTACTCCCTCTGACAGACTTGCATCGTGATAAAACAAATACCAATTTCCTTCGACTTCACAGATTGAATGATGGGTTGTCCAACCCAGTACTGGTTTTAAGATCACACCTTGATAAGTGAATGGGCCGTAGGGATTATCACTGATCGCATAGCAGATATTATGGGTATCCCCAGTTGAATATGATAGGTAATAAACACCTTGATACTTGTGAACCCAAGGCCCTTCAAAATATCGCCGTTCATTGTCTCCCGCCAACAGTGCACTACCATTTTCATCGACAATAGTAATTTCACGCACCGCTTCACTAAAACTTAACATATTCTCACTTAAACGGGCCACCCTAGGCCCAAAGGCAAGTTGATTATCTGCTCTTAAGCCATTCTCAACTTGGTAGTCATTTGCTGGGTAGTGTTGTAATTGTCCGCCCCACAAACCGCCAAAGTAAAGATAAGCCCTCAGATCATCATCGACATAGCTTGCCGGATCAATAGAATAGCTGCCCTCTATCGGTAGAGGTTGTGCGGTGAAAGGGCCCTGTGGATTATCGCCGATCGCCACCCCTATTTTAAATAGGCCATCATAGTCGCGTGCTGGAAAGTAAAAGTAGTATTGATTGTTTTTGCAAGCGATGTCCGGTGCCCACATTTGCCTTTGCGCCCAAGGCACGTCTTTAACATCTAATACAACACCATGGTCAATAACCTTTGCCTGTGGATTATCCATAGAAAAAACATGATAGTCATGCATGGCAAAGTGATCGCCATTATCGTTAAAGGCAATCCCCCCATCAATATCATGAGAAGGGTATATATAGATACGCCCAGCAAACACATGCACTGAAGGGTCTGCGGTGTAGAGGTGGGAAATAAGCGCTTGAGATTTTTCGCGCAGTTTTACTTCACTGGCATTTAGCTGACATTCTGGCAAACTGATGCACCGCTTAACATTTTATCAATAGCATAGGGATAAACAGCCTGTGCGGATATAGTCTACGTATTAGGTTTTATTCGTTAGGCTTTGCTTTTTTTAACGCAATTACTTTTTCTACTTGGGCGCCAACCCCATATCATCAAGCGTCAGCAGTATTTCAGTTTTTCGCTCTCGTGCAATCTCTAGCCAAGAAACATTCTCTCGCGCACCGATAATGGCATAGATTGAATTCATCCCCATGCCCTTGATAGGTTTGAGCTGTCGATATAGTTCATAAGGATCTATCGCCATAAAGTCTTCAACCCCGATAATTCCCACCTTCTCCAATATTTCTTCACTTTTAGGTCCAAAACCATTTAAATCACGTAATCGCTTTATCTCTTTGGGGTAACAATCTATCAACATTTAATCACTCAACTTTTTAGAAAGAGGCTGCTGCTTAACTTTGCCTGTACTGTAGTTAAGGTAAAGTTAGCCTAAGTTTCAATATAACCATCCGGATCTGAAAGATACCCCAACCACCACAAATAAAATAGAAAAGAAGGTAACGGGGATGATATGCCAAGCCATTACCCATAAATTATCAACTGACAGATTGGGTATTACTCTAAATCTCGCATCAAGGGCAAAAGCAAACGTCAACCCCAGCAATAGCAGTTTTGCTGCGATCGGGTGAGCCAATGGGTTGCTCATATTGAACCACTGACTCACATCGGGCAACAAACGATACGCCATCCACAGCCCTGTCACTATTTGCACGACAAGCGCTGGCATGCCTATTTTCTCATAGACAGCTTCGAACTTTAACAACTGCTCAGGCGAGCGCTCTTTTAGAACACGCGGTAAAATCACCACAGTGAGCACAATATGGCCACCGGTCCAGATAGTGGCACCGAGTATATGTAATAGTAAAATAATGAACATTTGAAGTCCTTAGGCTTAGTTTATCCGGAATTTGTATCAATATACCGCTTTAGAAAAATAGCGTGTTGATGCAAAACAAGCTAAACGCCTGATAGCTATATTTAGGGTGTTTTTAGCCCTAAGGAAGATTAAACGGTGTGATTATTTCCAGCTTGGAAGGTTTTACCCCCGCATGATTAAGTACTTTATGATAGTGAAGAAAAGCTTTAAAGGCTTGATGAATATCAAACACCAAATTGTGATGCACTATCGCCTGTATTTTCTGCTGCGCCAATAACGCCCGGTTATCCCGATCTAAATCGTGACCGATAAATAGATCAATGCTTCGCCCCATTTGGTTAAATGCTTGCAGGATTGCATTGTTACCCCCACCAACGCTATAAATGCCACGGATTTCACGCTGAGTTTTAATAAGCTTTTTTATTTGCCAAAAAGTGGGCTCGTCAACACCATCACTTCCCTCGCAAACTAGCGGCTGTAATTGAGGATGCATTGCTTTAAGGGATTGCTTAAAAGCACTCACCCGCTCTTGCTCGCCAAAGAAACACTCTTTGCTCATGACTATCAGTAAAGTGCCGACATAAGGAGGGTTTAAGTATTGAGAGAACAAATAAGCGGCTAGCTGACCTGCCCTCGTATTATCAATACCCACATAAACTAGCCGCTTACTGTTGGGAATATCTGTTACTAAAGTGACTACGGGCGTCCCCCATTCAAATAAGCTGTTCACTGTCTCAGCAATTAACGGATCATTGGGGGCTTTTAGTAACAAACCATGTGAATCACTGTGCGCGATTTTTAACATCTGCTGACAAATACTTTCAACATCACAGCTTTCATAAAAATGAAAGCGTGGGCGCATTTTAAAGGGCAACATTTGGAGCAACTCTAGATTCACCGCCTCTCGCACTGTGCTACTAAAACGCGCTGGTGCTTGTATCAATACATCAATATAAAAAGTTCTGCCCGATAAAGAGCTCGCAGTGTGCTGCTCTTCGAGCTCCCCAATGGCTAATTTTACCCGCTGCGCAGTATTAAAACTCACTTGTCCGCGTGCGTGAATCACCCGGTCAACAGTGGCTTTGCTCACACCAGCTTGCGCCGCTATTTGCTTGATAGAAAATTTAATCGCGGTAGTCATCTTTATCCTGAGGTCTTTTTGAGGTCATATTGAGCATAATTACACCTTAGACAATGATAATGTCACTTTCTAATCCATGAAGTCAATACACTCAATATTGGAGTAGCCATGACAACTAATTGCACCAGCAACAACCAGAGCTTTGCAAACGCGCAAGATGTCAACATTCAGCAATTGCAAAATATTTGCGCTCAAGATATAGATATCAAAGACTACAACTTTGCACAGCGATGCGAAAAAAATGTACTAATTTACAGTGCCCAAGAGATACTCAAGCAAGCTAATATCGATAGATACGCGCTCTTGGCACAATTGCATCACGCACTATCAGATGCAGGCCCCGGTGTTTTGGTGATCAAAAATGCTTTCACCCAACTCTCATTACTTAATCAACATAATCAACTATTCGAGCAGATTTTAAAGCGCGAAGCAGTGTCTCAATCAGGTGGGGATCACTTTGCAGCAGCTGGAAGCAATGGCAGGATTTGGAACGCACTGCAGAAAGTGGCGCTAGAGCAGCCTCAGCTATTTATCGATTATTATAAAAATCCCATCATTCCTATTATTGCTGATGCATGGTTGGGGCCACACTGGCAAATCACCTCTCAAGTCAATATTGTAAGACCTGGCGCTAAAGCGCAACAACCACATCGCGATTATCACTTAGGTTTTCAAACCAATGAGGTTTGTGCTCAATATCCGATTTCAGTGCATAAAATGTCTGCGCAATTAACCTTACAAGGCGCCATAGCACACAGTGATATGCCTATTGACACGGGTCCAACCCAGTTATTACCTTTCTCACATCAGTACGATTTAGGGTATTTAGCGTGGCGTAACCCACAAGTGATTGAGTTCTTCAAGCAGCACGCTATTCAGCTAGAACTTGAGCAAGGTGATGCGTTGTTTTTTAACCCAGCGCTGTTTCATGCTGCGGGGGAAAATCTTACTAGTGGGGTGCATCGCTGCGCTAATTTACTACAAATCTCATCCGCTTTTGCCAAGGCAATGGAGAGCGTAAATAGAAGCGCAATGACCAAGGCTATTTACCCCCAGCTGAAATCCTATTTTGACCAAGCACAACTAGCGGATGATGAACTTAGCGCCATTATTGCCTGCACCGCTGATGGGTACTCTTTCCCGACTAATCTCGACTTGGACCCGCCGGCCAAAGAAATGGCACCTGAAACTATGCAAGCGATGCTCAAGCGAGCCCTTATCGAAAATTGGCAAATGGGTGATATTGTGCAGCAGCTGAATGCAAAACAGATCAAGCGGCAACCCTAGCTTCTGTATTAGTAATAAGAAATACGATTTTCTCATTTTAAAAGCAGCTGCTTGCTTGTATTGAAAACCTGCCTTTTAGGGCCTTGCACCTTAAAGTTAGACAGCTAAGGAGTGAATAAGTCCCTAGATGTTTCCTGTGGATAACTAAGCGGTCAAATCTGCGGAAGAATGGACGTGAATGGCGAGTCCTTTACAAGCGTTCTGACAAAAGAGGTGACCGCTTAGAGATCCACCCTGCGGGGCGTACAGGATAGTTAGTGCTCTTGGTTAATGGTTTTCGCCGGGCAACCAGCCCGCCTGTATCCATTGCCTCAATCACAAACAATCCTGTACGCCAGCGGCGTCTTGGACTTGTTCGCTGCTTAACTTAATTGAGACAGTAGAAGCAAGCAAAACATTTGTTAATCAATCGTAACCGCACGCGAATTCAATACAAGTATTGGCTCTTAGATTGTCTCAGCGTCTTTTAAATTTCGCTTTAGTTACAGATTATAACAACAGCAATAATGTTCAGATACCTATGCAAGCGCCGTTAAAAAAACCTTTAGACGACAACCATCAAGGAAAATCTAAATGCTTTTATATAACAACTATGCTGAGGTATTTTCCAAATAATCAATAAATACTAAAAACACATATAAAAATGTGACCCATTTACTGCTATTCTTTTTATACGGACAATACTATTTAACAATAACTTAATGGATTAATACTGCAATATTTAACACGGGCAGGTGTCATAATGAAAACTATAAAACTCTATATATTCACGGCGATCCTTTTTAGTAGCCAGCTAACACTAGCGGCTTCCCAAGCTCACCTTTTGTACATTATAAAAACTTGGCCACAAGCGCCTAAGGCAATGAGCTTATTAGAAACCGCCTTAAAAGAAGCAAAAATAGCGGATTTGTACATCCAAATAGCGCAATCACAAGACCAAGATTTAGGCTGGATAAAATTACATACTAGTCGCGTGAAGCACGCGTTAGATGGCTCTAAGTTTGGTGATGGAGGGTTGGGGTATGGTGTTATTAAAGCCAGCAAACAAATAGCAAAACAAATGAATTCTGCCGCTTTGGCGAGCGATGCTTCGGTTAATGTAAAACTTCATACCCAGAAAATAGTTACTGGTGCAGCTAATGCTGCCGATATTGCCACAAAAATGCTCGATATCTGCAACTTAATATCGCGCGCAATTTCAACGTCTCAAGCACTTGCCTATGTCGCACAACTAAAGCAGCTCTCCGAGGCATTAATGATAGGCGAAGACCTCAACGCAGATGGGAAAATTTCACACTTTGACGGGGAAAGTGGACTGACATTTACCGCACAGCAGTTAAATTTTACCGCCAGTGCAGAAGGGCTAATTAAGCTTAAAAGATAACAGCGTGGTAAAAATGGCAAAAAAAAGCCCTCATCTAGAGGGCTTTTTTTGGCTTTGCTAAAGACTAGTCTTCAGCAAGATCCTTCATAGATAATTTGATACGACCGCGAACATCGACATCAAGTACTTTACACTTAACCATTTGATCCATCTTGATGTAGTCAGTCACTTTCTCAACACGCTTGTTGTCGATTTGTGAAATGTGCACTAGACCATCTTTGCCCGGCAAGATGTTTACGAAAGCGCCAAACTCTTCGATACGTACCACTTTACCTTCGTAGATTTTGCCGATTTCTGCTTCAGCCGTAATGCCAAGCACGATATCTGTCGCTTTTTGCGCCGCAGCTTTGTCAGCGGCGAAAATACGTACTGTACCATCATCGTCTAGATCGATCATCGCGCCAGTCTGCTCAGTGATAGAACGGATAGTTGCGCCGCCCTTACCGATAACATCGCGAATCTTTTCAGGATTGATCTTGATAGAAGTCATTGCCGGTGCGTTGTCCGGTAGTTCAGGACGAGCGTAACCAATAACCTTAGCCATTTCTTTTAGGATATGAACACGTGCTTGAAGCGCTTGTTCAAGAGCGATATCCATGATCTCTTCAGTGATACCTGTGATCTTGATATCCATCTGTAGTGCAGTAATACCTTGTTCAGTACCTGCAACTTTAAAGTCCATGTCGCCCAAGTGATCTTCATCACCTAAAATATCGGTAAGAATAGCAAACTTCTCGCCTTCTTTAACCAGACCCATCGCGATACCAGCAATAGGTGCCTTAAGAGGAACACCCGCTGACATCATCGCTAGAGATGCACCACAAACAGAAGCCATAGAGCTTGAACCGTTTGACTCAGTGATCTCAGATACGATACGAATGGTGTACGGAAAATCATCTTGCGATGGCAACATTGCAGCCACTGAGCGACGTGCCAGACGGCCGTGACCGATTTCACGACGACCTGTTGCCCCCATGCGTCCAGCTTCACCAACAGAGTACGGAGGGAAGTTGTAGTGCAACATGAATGGGTCTTTACGCTCGCCTTCAATCGCATCGATAAGCTGCTGATCACGTGATGTACCTAGAGTACAAGTAACGATTGCCTGTGTTTCACCACGAGTGAACAATGCTGAACCGTGTGTACCAGATAGAACGTCAACTTCAACATCAATGCCGCGAACAGTCTTAGTGTCACGACCATCGATACGTGATTCGCCGTTTACGATACGCTGACGTACTGTTGATTTTTCAATGCTGCTAACAACACCTGATACTTCTTTAGCTGAAGGCTGACCTTCTTCACCAGATAGTGCCGCAACTGCTTGATCACGCAACTCGCTAAGCATGTCTTGACGCTGCATTTTATCGGCAGTTTGATAAGCACTCTCGATACCCGCACCAACTAAATCTGTTACTTGTGCAACAAGCACTTCGTTAACAGCCGCAGGAGACCAGTCCCAAGCAGGCTTGCCAGCTTCTGCTTTAAGTTCAGCAATAGCATCGATAGCGCCTTGGAATTCAGTGTGAGCAAAAAGAACCGCACCTAGCATTTCGTCTTCGCTAAGCTCGTCAGCTTCAGACTCAACCATGAGTACCGCATCTTTAGTACCGGCAACAACCATGTCCAGCTCAGAGCCAGCAAGCTGCTCGTAAGTAGGGTTTAAGATGTAACCTTCATCTTCAGTGAAACCAACACGTGCACAACCGATTGGTCCCTGGAATGGAATACCAGAGATAGAGAGTGCCGCAGAGACACCGATCATCGCAGCAATATCAGGATCATTTACTTTATCAGCTGACATAACCGTACAAATAACTTGTACTTCGTTCATGTATCCCTTAGGGAATAGTGGACGAATTGGACGGTCGATTAAACGTGATGTTAAAGTTTCTTTTTCAGAGGGGCGCGCTTCACGCTTAAAGAAGCCACCAGGGATCTTACCGACTGAGTAGTATTTCTCTTGGTAGTGGACAGATAGTGGGAAAAAATCCTGACCTTCTTTAACCGTTTTTTTACCAACAACAGTACAAAGAACCTGAACACCTTCGATGGTAACTAATACAGCACCCGTTGCCTGACGGGCAATACGGCCTGTTTCTAGGGTAACTTCTTGGTTACCTAGCTTAAACTTTTTAATAATCGCTTCCACGATATATCCTCTTTTTAAAATAATTAAATATCAAAGAAGACACCCGGTAATTCTAATCTGAATCAGATGATTCAGCTTTGAAAGTGCCGGTACTCGTTTATTCTCTGACTAACAGATTAGCCAAAAGATAAATGAGTACAGGCGATCAATTTACACAGGTGCTTTTATGACGTTTTTTGACACTACTCTTGATAGATTTTCAGAGCCCAAAAACAAAGAAGGCCGTGCAAGCACGGCCCAGAACTTCTGTCTTAACGACGTAGTCCTAAACGCTTGATTAGATCAAGGTAGCTATCTACCTTAGTCTTCTTCAAGTAATCAAGTAATTTACGACGCTGGTTTACCATACGGATTAGACCGCGACGTGAATGATGATCATGGATGTGAGACTTGAAGTGTCCCTGTAGAGCTTGGATGTTAGCAGTTAGTAATGCAACTTGAACTTCAGAAGAACCAGTATCACCTTCACCACGACCAAAATCTGCAACGATTTGCGCTTTCTCAACAGCTGATAATGCCATTTTTTATAACTCCGATGTAATATGCAGATAACCCCAGAATACTGGCAATTAACTTATTTAATGACACGGCTCACCAAGCATATTATTAGTAAGCCGCCAAATACCGGCCGTATTCTACCACTGGTGATTAGCTATTGCTATTTTTATAACAATTGCTTTTAATTAATCAGCTGTGGATAACAACCGCTTTGAGCGCATGATGCCCAGTGGATTGACTTCGCCTATTCCTAGAAAAAAATCATCGTCGCTTAAATGTATTCTCACTAACCCTTCATCACTGGGTAGTAACTGAATTGGCTTGCCTTGAAATAGGGCCAATTTTTGCGCTTGGTTTAAACTGATTTTAGCAAGGTGAGCCACCGGCGAATAGCTGGGTAACAGCAGTGCATCAATACGTTGATTTTTATGTCCATCATCTTCTTGATCACGATTTTGCGCTAGGGCATTAATATCATCCATAGTGATCATCATCTCGGCTTTGTAAGGCCCTGATTCTAAACGACGTAAGACACTAACATGCGCACCACAACCCAACATTAACCCAAGGTCTTCAACAATAGATCTGATATAAGTGCCTTTAGTACAACGGACATCCAAATCAAATTCGCCTAGCTCTGGTCGATAATCTAACAGGCTGATTTCTAATATGGTCACCCGTCTAGATTTCACTTCAACCTTTTCGCCTTTGCGCGCAAGCTTGTAAAGTGGCTGACCTTTATATTTTAACGCTGAGAACATAGAGGGGACTTGTTCAATCTCACCGGTAAATTTATCCACCAATAACTGTTTGATAAGCTCAGCGTTAACGTGCTCGCCGATCTCTGACTCTTCAATCACTTTTCCATCAGCATCTGATGAATCCGTGCGAATACCTAGCTTTGCAGTCGTTTGATAGCGCTTATCGGCATCTAATAAGAATTGAGAAAATTTGGTTGCCTCGCCAAAAGTGAGTGGTAACATCCCCGTCGCAAGCGGATCTAAGGCACCTGTATGCCCGCCTTTAGCTGCGCCAAATAGACGTTTGACATGTTGCAGTACACCGTTGGAACTCATTCCCGGTGGTTTATCTAATAAAAAAACGCCGTCTAATTGACGGCCTTTATGTCTTCTACCCATGATTGACTCTTATTACTGGTCTTTTTCATCATCGTTCTGATCAAGCTGCTCTTTCGCTTTGCTATCACGCACTGTCTTCTCAATCAAAGAGTGGAGACGACGCCCGCGATCAATGGTAGCATCAAAGTGAAAACGCAACTTCGGCACGGTACGTAACTGCATATTTTGCGCCAGCTCTGTACGTAAGAAACCAGCCGCATCTTTTAATACTTCACCTGCCGCTTTCACTGCCTCATCTTCAGATACATCACCATAAGGCATGACGGTGTAATACACTTCGGCATACCCTAAATCACGCGCAACTTTTACAAAACTAATAGTGACCATGCCCATACGCGGATCTTTAATTTCGCGTTGAATCAACTGAGCCAGATCTCTCTGCATTTGCTCGGCAATTCGCTGGGTTCGGCTATATTCTTTTGCCATTGGAATTTACTACCTATATTAGGGAGGCCGCAGCTAAACAAATATCTTTTAAAAGATAAGCTTAGTGCGGCCTCAAATTTTTCTTTTGCTTTGAACTATCGACTAATTAGTCGATTGTTCTAGCAATTTCGACGGTATCAAATACTTCGATCTGATCGCCGACTTTAACATCGTTGTAGTTTTTAACACCGATTCCACATTCCATGCCCTGGCGCACATCTGCCACAACATCTTTGAAGCGGCGTAAAGATTCTAGCTCACCTTCATAGATTACGACGTTATCACGTAATACGCGAATTTTCTTATTTCTAAAGACAGAACCTTCAGTCACCATACAACCGGCAACTAGACCAATCTTAGGTGAACGGAATACGTCACGTACCTGTGCGATACCAACGATTTCTTCACGCATTTCTGGAGAGAGTAGTCCACTCATCGCGTGTTTAACATCATCAATAATGTTGTAAATGATGCTGTAATAACGAAGTTGGATGCCTTCTCGGTCGACAATCGCCTTAGCTTGTGAATCTGCACGTACATTGAAACCAACCATCAAAGCAGAAGAAGCAAGCGCTAGGTTAGCATCTGTTTCCGCGATTCCGCCGACTCCAGAGGAAACGATAACGACTTTAACTTCGTCTGTAGATAGATCTTCAAGCGCAGTTGTCAGCGCCTCAAGTGAGCCACGCACATCGGTCTTAAGCACGATATTTAAGGTAGCAACATCACCTGATTCCATGTTGGCAAACAAGTTCTCAAGTTTAGAGGCTTGTTGACGTGCCAACTTAACTTCACGGTATTTACCTTGACGGAACAGTGCAACTTCACGCGCTTTCTTATCGTTGCTAACAACCGTAAACTCTGCACCCGCTTGTGGTGTGCCATCTAGACCAATGATCTCCACAGGGACTGAAGGTCCAGCCTCAGTAGTTGCTTTACCATCTTCATCCATCATCGCACGTACACGACCATAGTGCAGACCGGCAAGCACAATATCACCTTTGTTCAGAGTACCTGACTGAACTAAGACAGTTGCCACAGGACCACGTCCTTTTTCAAGACGCGATTCAATGACCACACCTTGTGCTTGTCCTGAAGGAACAGAGTTAAGTTCAAGTAATTCAGCTTGTAGCGATACCGCTTCTAGCAACTGATCGATACCTTCGCCGGTTTTCGCAGATACTTTAATAAACTGTACGTCACCGCCCCACTGTTCAGGAATAACATCAAGTGCGGCAAGCTCGTTCATTACGCGTTCTGGATCGGCTTGTTCTTTATCAATTTTGTTAACCGCGATCACTAAAGGTACGCCAGCCGCTTTTGCGTGCTGTACCGCCTCTTTGGTTTGTGGCATCACACCATCATCAGCAGCAACTGCCAATACCACGATATCAGTCAATTGTGCACCGCGAGCACGCATTGCAGTAAACGCCGCGTGACCAGGGGTATCTAAGAAAGTGATAACACCTTTTGATGTCTCAACACGGTAAGCACCTATGTGCTGTGTAATCCCCCCTGATTCACCAGATGCCACACGTGATTCACGAATGTTATCTAGCAAGGATGTTTTACCGTGGTCAACGTGACCCATAACAGTAACAACAGGAGCACGCGATTGTGCATCACCCTCTTTAACAACCGAATCTAACAACGCCTCTTCAAGTGCATTATCAGCCATTGGTTTAGCAATGTGACCCATTTCTTCTACCACTAAAATAGCAGTATCTTGGTCGATGACTTGGTTGATAGTCGCCATAGCGCCCATCTTAAACATCACCTTGATCACTTCAGCCGCTTTCACTGACATTTTCTTCGCCAGTTCTGCAACAATGATACTTTCAGGAACAGCCACTTCATGCACACGTGCAGCTTGTGGTTCAGTGAAACCGTGCTGGTTAGGACTACCAGAGTTCAAAACAGCAGTTTTTGCTTTCGCGTTGCGAGACAACTTACCACGACGATTACGCTTGTCGCCTTTGCCTTTCGCTGACTTTGCAGGCTTCTTTTCTTCACGAGCGGGCTTTTTATGTACCGGCGCTTGCTTAGGAGTTGCCTGGGCAATAGCATCTGCTTTACGCTGTTCTTCTTCATCTTCACGCGCACTGCGAGCGGCTTCTTCTTCTGCTTTTTTCTGCGCAGCAGCTTCTGCCGCCAAACGCTCATCTTCATGGGCGGCATGTTCTTTTGCAGCAGCTTCAGCAGCTTTTTGAGCTTCTTTTTCAGCGGCTAAACGCTCTTGCTCACGGCGAATTTCTTCAGCTTCATCAGCAGGTGTTTTGGCCTCTTCTACAACAGCCACTTTTGGTGCTGATTTAGGAATGCTCGGTGTTTTGATCGCTTTATCTGCCTCTGATACTTTTTCAACAACAGGAGTTGGAGCGGCTTCTACAGTTTTTTCTACCACTGCTTCTGCGACAACGGCTTCAACCGTTACCTCTTCAACTGGCTCCTCTTGATCAACCTCTGTTCGTTTAACGTAAGTACGTGTTTTACGCACTTCAACATTAACCGTCTTGCGGCTTGATCCACCTGTTTTCAACTGCGTAGTAGACTTACGCTTTAAACTAATTTTTTTAGGTTGGCCACTCTCTTCTCCGGACTCTCCATGAGCGCGTTTTAAGTGAGCAAGCAGCGATTGACGCTCTTCATCAGTGACGCTTGAATCTTGCTTTTTGCCTTTGATCCCAGCTTCTGCCATTTGATCGATCAGGCGCTCAGGGGATACGCCGATAACTTCGGCTAATTCTGTAACTATTACTTCTGACATTTTATTACTCCTACCTCGGCTTACGCTTCATCCGCGAACCAAGGAGCGCGGGCTGTCATAATATATTGAGCAGCTAATTCTTCTGTCATGCCTTCAACGTCTAGTAGCTCTTCAACAGATTGCTCTGCAAGATCTTCCATCGTGATAATGCCTTGAGCAGCTAAGACGAAAGCAATGTGTTTATCCATGCCATCCATCGTTAACAAGTCTTCAGCAGGCTCTGCTTTTTCTAGTACTTCTTCCGTAGCCAACGCCTGATTTAACAAGGCATCTTTGGCACGAGAGCGCAGCTCTTCTACGATATCTTCATCGAAGCCATCGATTTGCAGCATTTCATCTACAGGCACATACGCCACTTCTTCAAGTGTGCTGAACCCTTCATCAACTAATACCGCTGCAACATCTTCATCGACATCTAAGGCTTTGATAAAACCATCGACGATACCGCCAACTTCTGATTCTTGTTTCTTAGCAGCGTCTTCTTCTGTCATGACATTAAGCTCCCAACCGGTGAGCTCAGATGCGAGACGAACATTTTGACCACTGCGACCGATCGCCATTGCCAATGCTTCTTGAGCAACAGCAACATCCATCGCGTGTTTATCTTCATCTACTACAATAGATACAACTTCAGCAGGAGACATTGCGTTGATGACTAACTGAGCGGGGTTATCATCCCAAGTGATGATATCAACTCGCTCACCACCTAACTCATTAGAAACGGCCTGTACACGAGCACCACGCATACCGACACAAGCACCCACCGGATCAATACGGCCATCGTTAGTTTTAACGGCAATTTTCGCTCGAGATCCTGGATCGCGAGCAGCGGCACGAATTTCAATGACTTGCTCAGAAACTTCTGGCACTTCAATGCTAAACAGTTCGATCAACATTTTAGGGCTAGTACGTGAAAGCACCAACTGTGGACCACGCCCTTCTGTGCGAATCTCATGTAACACCGCGCGAACACGATCACCAATGCGAAATACTTCTCTTGGAAGGATATTCTCACGCGGTAGTAGGGCTTCTGCGTTATTACCCAGGTCGATAATAATATTATCACGGGTAACTTTTTTAACGGTTGCCGAAATTAGTTCGCCAACACGATCGCGGTACAATTCAACTACCTTAGCGCGTTCAGCTTCACGGACTTTTTGCACTATCACTTGTTTTGCTGTCTGTGCAGCAATACGTCCAAATTTCACAGATTCAATCTGCTCGGTGTGTACATCGCCAATTTTAAGTTCAGTGTCTACTTCAGCGGCTTCTTGAGAAGTCCACTCAGTCCCTAAAATCGCGATACCTTCATCACCGACTACTGTCCAACGTCGGAATGTATCGTAATCACCTGTTGCTCTATCGATCACTACGTAAATATCAGATTCTTCATCTTCGTAACGTCTTTTGGTCGCTGTTGCCAACGCCAATTCAATCGCTTCGAAAATGACTTCCTTAGACACGTCCTTCTCGTTCGAAACTGCTTCTGCTACCAGCAAGATTTCTTTGCTCATATCACTGCCTCGCTTTTTCCCTGCTGGCGCCAAATACATGGAACCAATTAGTTAATATTAAATATGGTTTATCTACATAACGGCTAAGTTAGGTAAACATTTTTCTATGAATATTGCGGCTCTACTTGAGCCTTATCGATATAGTCGATAGGAAGTAAGTACTCTTCATTATCTACTTCAATCACTACTTCGTCACCTTCAACACCTTTTAACTGGCCTTTGAAGTTTCTGCGCCCATCAAATGGCATACGCAGTTTGATTTTAAGCACATGCCCTACATAGGCTTGATAGTGCTCAAGCTTGAATAACAGCCTGTCCAATCCTGGCGATGATACTTCTAGGCTATACATACCAGAAATAGTATCTTCTACATCTAAAATACCGCTCGCCTGATGACTCATCTGAGCACAATCATCAACTGAAATACCATTTTCAGCATCGATATAAATACGTAAAACACTATCTTTGCCCTGAGACAAGTATTCGATCCCCCACAGTTCAAACCCCATAGATTCAGCGATTGGTTCTAGCATTTCTTGTAAACGTTTTAACTTCGCAGACACTGCGCACCTCAAAAAAAACGAAGTGCTGAATTATTCAGTACTTCAATAACAAAAAATGGGCCATAAAGGCCCATTTCTCAACTAGATAAACAAACACATTAATGTATTTATTTCTCTCTAATCACGAAAAAGCCCCTAAAAAGGGGCCATAAAACGGGCGATTATATGGATATTGTTCATCCATAAACCCCTTTAATTCTTTCACAATGCATTCTCATTGTGACCAGCACTATAGTGATATAGCCGCTGCTTAACCTATTGATCAGCTCCAAGCTTAATCAAAGGGTAGTGTGAAGCCAATACTAAATGCCTCACTAGTGTACATAGAGAGCTGAGCCCTTCTATTGACACTTATAGTAATGGTAGCGAAAGTAGTACTTCAACCTGCTATCTTCGCCAGTGCTTATAGAGAGCTGAGCCCTTCTATTGACACTTATAGTAATGGTAGCGAAAGTAGTACTTCAACCTGCTATCTTCGCCAGTGCTTATAGAGAGCTGAGCCCTTCTATTGACACTTATAGTAATGGTAGCGGGGGCAGGATTTGAACCTACGACCTTCGGGTTATGAGCCCGACGAGCTACCAAGCTGCTCCACCCCGCATCAAACTATTTGACTTCTTTCAAAGTCTTATTCGGTGCGCATTATAATGTTAGTCACTAAGAATAACAAGACAATTTATCGCACTGAATACACATGGTGCCCAGAGCCGGACTCGAACCGGCACGACCATACGGTCACTACCCCCTCAAGGTAGCGTGTCTACCAATTTCACCACCTGGGCTAAACCTTTAAAACTTATACTCTTAGTTTGAACTAGGAATATCAGAATCTGTTGTCGCTGGCGCCAAGTTACCTAAATCAGGCAAAGCGCTTTGCTCTTCTTGCTGGATAATTTGCGCATTAGGTATTCCGATTTCGGAGACAAATCCTGCTTGCTCCTTCGCGAAATACGCCAACGCAAAACTTGTTGCAAAAAGACCAGCAGCCATAAAAGCTGTTGCTCTTGACAAAAAACTACCTGCACCTTGGCTGCCAAAGACAGTCTGCGATGCACCGGCACCAAATGAAGCTCCCGCTTCTGCGCCTTTACCTTGTTGTAACATTACCAACGCAATAATTGCAGCTGCTAACAATACATGTACAGCGAGTATAATTGTTTCCACTTGCTTTCCGCCTAAATATTAATTCGCAGCAGCGCTGCAAATGATTTTAAAATCTTCTACTTTTAGAGATGCGCCACCGACTAGACCACCGTCAATATCCGGTTGCGAGAACAACTGCTGCGCCGTTGCTGCACTAACACTGCCTCCGTATAGTATACGTGTCTTCTGCGCTAGCTGCGCTGAAATCTCTGTTGCCAATACTTCACGTATATAGCCATGTATTTCTTGCGCTTGCTCAGGTGTGGCTGTCTCACCCGTCCCTATCGCCCAAATAGGCTCATAAGCGATGATTATTTCGCCCGATTCGATAGTGACATTCTGCAAAGCACTTAACACTTGCTGCTTCACAACAACAAACGCGTCACCGTTTTTGCGCTGCGCTAAGGATTCTCCTATACACAACACCGGAGTAACATTTGACGCCAAACAAGCGGCGACTTTTTTTGCTACTACAGCTTCAGTTTCTGCAAACATCTCGCGACGTTCCGAGTGACCAATCAAGACATATGCGCATCCGATGTCTTCCAACATAGCCACAGATGTTTCACCTGTGTAAGCGCCTGATTGCTCAAAGTGCATATTTTGTGCTGCACACGCGTATTCACTGGCAGCTGCCTGCACTTGCGATAATAAAATCGCAGGCGGTGCAAGCACTACATCGACAGAATCAATATCTGCCAAATGCTGATTCATTTGCATTGACATCTCATTAGCAAATGAACTTGAACCGTTCATTTTCCAGTTTCCAGCAACCATTGGTTTACGCATCACAGATCCTCAAAAACGAGGCGCAAATATTAACGAATTTGACATTAACAAACAAGTAGTTCTAGAGCAGTTTCGACATTTTTTGCAAGTTCTTGACAAATTTTATGCACTTGCTCTGAATTTTCCCCTTCGACCATCACTCTGACGAGTGGTTCAGTGCCCGATGGGCGCAATAAAACTCTACCACTATCTGCTAGCTGCTGCTCAGCTTCTGCTACAAGTTTTTGAACTGCCTCATTTTTATCCAAGTTAACTTTAGACGTCATTTTTATATTGATCATCTTCTGCGGTAACTTCTGCATCACTTTCTTCGCTTGCGCCAACGAATTTTGCGCCTCAGACATGGCCACTAAGACTTGCAGCGCTGATATAGTGCCATCACCGGTACTGATTAAATGACGACAGATAACGTGACCTGAGCCCTCACCCCCTAAATACCAATCGCGACTAGCTAGCTGCTCCATTACATATCGATCACCAACATTGGCTCTCACAAAGGGAATTTTTAAACGCTTACAAGCCTGCTCCATACCAAAGTTGCTCATTAAGGTACCTACTACTCCACCAGGCAACTCTCCCTTATTTTTCAGGTGACTGGCAATAATCATCAACAGCTCATCACCATCTACCTCTTCACCTAAGTGATCCACCATAATGACTCTATCACCATCACCATCTAGCGCTATCCCTAAATCAGCTTGCTCAGCAACAACCACCTTTCGCAGCAAGGTTGTATTAGTCGCGCCGCATTTCTCATTAATATTGATACCATCTGGCGATGATGCCACTTCTATGACATGTGCACCTAACTCTGAAAACACCGCCGGTGCTACATGGTAGGTCGCACCATTGGCACAATCTAAGACAATTTTCATACCGCGCAAATTAAAATCGGTAGGGACTGACGCCTTACAAAACTCTATATAGCGCCCAGGGGCATCATCGATCCTTTTTGCCTTTCCTAATGCTGACGAATCAACAGTTGTCATAGCCATATCCATTTGCGCTTCAATAGCATGCTCTATTTCATCGGGAAGCTTTGTCCCCTGCGCACTAAAAAACTTAATACCGTTATCACCATAGGCATTATGAGAAGCAGAGATCACGATACCGGCATCTGCTTGAAAGGTTCTTGCAAGGTACGCCACCGCGGGTGTCGGCATCGGTCCTGTTAACAAGACGTCAACTCCTGCAGCACTTAATCCCGCCTCTAGCGCAGACTCAAACATGTATCCCGAAATGCGCGTATCTTTACCAATCAGTATCTTACTATTACCTTCTCGTGCAAACACTTTTCCCGCAGCCCAGCCAAGCTTTAACATAAAGTCCGGCGTTATAGGATACTGGCCGACTTTGCCGCGAATACCATCTGTTCCAAAATATTTTTTATTCATTATCTTGCCCTTTAATTGCCGCTATGACTTTGACGGTATCCACACTTTCTTTCACATCGTGAACTCTCACAATCGCCGCACCATGCATTGCTGCATATGCAACACTTGCCAGTGAGCCAGCCAATCTATCACTTACATCACGCCCTAACAACTGACCGTACATACTTTTGCGCGATGTACCAATCAATAGCGGATAACCCAGACTCGACAATTCCTTAATCGCCGCTAACAGTGATAAATTCTGCTGCAGCGTTTTACCAAAACCAAAACCTGGATCTAGAATAATCTGCTCTGCAGCCATACCCTTTAATTGACACTGCTGTGCCCTTAACTGCAGGTAAGCGGCCACTTCTTGCCTCACATTGTCGTACTTCGGTGCCAACTGCATCGTCAGCGGACTCCCCTGCATATGCATTAAACAGACCGGCAAACCCGTTGCCGCAGCCGCATCCAATGCGCCCTCAGATTCAAGCGCTCTGACATCATTAATCAGCCCAGCACCGAGACCTGCCGCCTCTTTCATCAACACTGCACTGCTAGTATCAACCGACAAAACCACATCCAGACGATCATGCAAGCACTCCAGCGCAGGCAATACCCTGTGCATTTCCTGCTCCACCGAGACAGGCTGCGCATCTGGACGAGTGGATTCCCCTCCCAAGTCCAAAATGGCCGCACCATCATTGACCATTTGTTCTGCACTGCACAACAACTTGTCCAAATTAACGCTTTGCCCGGCATACAAACTACCACCATCCGAAAAAGAATCTGGGGTCAGATTCAAGACACCCATCACTTGAGTTCTCGATAAATCGAGAGTTTTATCTGCACACTTTAGCAATGCCATGTTTTTGCCACGCTCTATCAATTATTTTTAAACAAAAAAAACCAGCGAGAGCTAATCATCACTGGTTTGTATAGACACTTTACTTATCAGCTAGTGCTTTTTGGAGAATCATCAGAGTCTGCCTTATCGTCATCCTCTTTTGCAGCAAGATCATCGCCTGGCACATCAGAGTCATCGATATCTTCCACTACATCGTCGATACTATCCACATCGACGTCAGCGTCCTTGTTCTTGTTAATAGAAGTAACGTTTGTTTTCTCCTCGACTGACTCTTTACCCCAATCGATCGGATCACTCACCGGCTTACGCTCCATTAGCTCATCAATCTGCTCGGAACTAATCGTCTCATACTTCATTAGCGCCGCAGTCATACTCTCTAATATATCGCGATTCTCTTCCAAGACTTTATAGGCTCGCTGGTATGACACATCGACAATGCGACGCACCTCGTCATCAATTTTTTGCAATGTGGTAGGAGACATAGGCTTAGCACCTTGACCGTAGCCACCGCCAAAAGGTCCCGCTTCGTCATCATCATACAATATTGGACCCATTGCATCAGACAACCCCCAGCGACTAACCATATTACGCGCCATGCTCGTAGCACGCTGAATATCGTTAGAGGCACCTGTTGTCACTCCATCTTTACCTAGCGTCATCTCCTCGGCAATACGACCACCGTAAAGAGAACAGATATTTGATAAAATCATTTGCTTAGAGTGCGAGTACTTATCCTCCATTGGCAGAAACATGGTCACACCCAAAGCACGTCCACGGGGGATAATTGACACTTTATAAACGGGATCATGCCCCGGCATCATTCTGCCTACAATAGCATGACCGGACTCGTGATAGGCGGTATTAAGTCGCTCCGACTCACTCATCACCATCGATTTGCGCTCGGCACCCATCATAATTTTATCTTTGGCTTTTTCAAGCTGCTCCATGCCCACGGTACGAGAACCAGAGCGCGCAGCAAACAACGCCGCTTCATTGACCAAGTTAGCAAGATCAGCCCCCGAAAAACCTGGCGTTCCGCGCGCGATCAAATCCGCTTTAACATCATCGCCAATTGGCACTTTGCGCATATGCACGTTCAATATTTTTTCACGACCACGAATGTCTGGCAAACCTACATGTACTTGACGGTCGAATCGACCTGGACGCAAGAGCGCCGGATCCAACACATCCGGACGGTTAGTCGCGGCGATAACGATAACACCATCGGTCCCTTCAAACCCATCCATCTCAACCAACAGCGCGTTCAATGTTTGCTCGCGCTCATCATTACCGCCACCCATGCCGACACCACGGTGACGACCCACCGCATCGATCTCATCGATAAAGATAATGCAGGGAGCGTGCTTTTTCGCCTGCTCAAACATATCGCGGACACGTGACGCACCGACACCGACAAACATTTCAACAAAATCCGAGCCAGAGATAGTAAAGAAAGGCACTTTGGCCTCACCCGCTATCGCCTTAGCCAGTAATGTTTTACCGGTTCCCGGATCGCCGGACATTAATATGCCGCGTGGAATCCGCCCACCCAGTTTTTGGAACTTACCTGGATCTCGCAAATAATCGACTAATTCAGAAACTTCTTCTTTCGCTTCATCAACACCCGCCACATCGGCAAAGGTGGTCTTAATCTGATCTTCACCCATCATCCGCGCTTTAGATTTACCGAAGGACATCGGCCCACCCTTACCGCCGCCGCCTTGCATCTGACGCATAAAGAACATGAATATCGCCACGATAATCAAGATAGGGAATGCAGCCACTAGCAACTGCGTCCAAACACTTTGTTGCTCAGGTCGCTTTCCTTCTATTACCACTTTATTGGCAATTAAGTCATCGACAAGCTTTGGATCTTGCAGCGCCGGACGAACCGTTTCAAAACGCTCGCCATTTCTGCGCACGCCCGCAATGGTGTAACCATCGATAACCACTTTTGCTACCCGACCGTCTTGTACTTCAGTCACGAATTCAGAATAATTCAAACCGTTGGATTCTGACTCAGTGTTAAAATTATTAAAGACCGTTAGTAACACGGCAGCAATAACCAACCAAAGAACCAAATTCTTTGCCATATCGTTCAAGAGATAACCCTCTATACATTCATAACAATTAATAAGAGTGCTGATACACCCTAACCACTCTGACATTTAATGCCAGTCAATTAACCTTTAAAACCGCGACCGAGAATATACACTTCTCGCGAACGCGGCCTGGAAGATGCAGGCTTACGAGTAATCACCTTATCGAAGCTGTTGCGTACATCTTTTACATATTCGTCAAAACCTTCGCCTTGAAACACTTTGGCAACAAATACACCTTTTGGTTTCAAAACTTGCCTAGCCATATCCAACGCCAATTCGACTAAATACATAGAGGCCGGCTGGTCAACAGATCCATTACCACTCATATTGGGGGCCATATCTGAAATTACAAGGTCAGCGGCAACGCCGCCCATCACATTTAAAATTTCATTCAACACCGCCTCTTCGGTAAAGTCGCCTTGTACAAACTCTACACCCGCCATTGAATCCATTGGCAATATATCAGAGGCAACCACTCGCCCGCTATCCCCAACTAGCTGCGCAGCCACTTGCGACCAGCCCCCCGGGGCAGCACCCAAATCTACTACGGTCATGCCGTTGCGAAATAGCTTATCTTTTTCTTGCAACTCCAGCAGTTTAAAACTTGCTCTAGAGCGATAACCTTGCTCTTTTGCCATTTTCACATAAGGATCATTGAGATGCTCTTGCAACCAACGGCCACTACTTTTTGATTTTGCCAAAATTTTTTCTCTATTTTTTGTTACTTGTAAAGCCAAACATTACTCAGCATAAAATTAATGCTAGAATAGCCTTATATTCATTTCGGTCTTAGATTATAGATCTTTTACAATCGCTGACCAGCAATCCAAGGTATTTTTACTCCATGAGCATCACCACAGAACAAAAGAAACACTTTCGCACGCTAGGACACAAATTAAACCCCCTAGTGACAGTCGCAGCTAAAGGCCTAACTGAAAACCTGCAACTAGAAGTTGACCGCGCGCTTGAAGACCACGAATTAATCAAAGTTAAATTCGCTATTGCCGATCGCGATCTTAAAAAGCAACTTATCCAAGAATTGTGCAATGTTGTGGAAGCACAAATCATTCAAGAAGTAGGCCATATCGCTCTTATTTACCGACCAGCGCTTGAGCCAAACCCTAAACTATCTAACATTCTGCGCGCCACTGCAGCACAGTAGTCGTCAATACTAGCTCTGTGTCAGCAGAGCTAGTACTTTTTATAGATGCTCTACCTTATCTATTTCAAACTCAACGATGCCATTGGGAGTCTGAATACTCGCAACCTCTCCCTCTAACTTTCCAATCAAACCTTTTGCTATTGGCGAGTTGAAGGATATTTTCAGCTTCTTAATATCTGCTTCATCGTCACCGACAATCTGATAACAAACTTCTTCATCTGTATCACAGTTAATTAACTGCACTGTCGTACCGAAAATAACTTTCTCTGTATACGGAATTTCTGTTACGTCTATTATTTGCGCATTAGACAACTTACTCTCTAACTCTTGAATACGCCCTTCAGCAAAACTCTGCTCTTCACGCGCAGCATGATATTCAGCATTTTCTTTCAAATCACCATGCTCACGAGCTGTCGCTATATCTTTAATGATACGCGGGCGCTTCTCTGATTTTAAATAATCCAACTCTTCACGAAGTGCCTTTTCACCGGCAACAGTCATAGGTACACGACTCATGTTACAACTCCCTTAATAAAAAACGGCGAGCTCTCGCCCACCGTTATAAATATAGCTAAACCACACCAAGTGGAATTTACAATTATTACTAGTGCATGTCTTGTAAACGGCGCACTATTTTCTCTTCACCGTAAGACAAGGCCATTACGATAGCTTCCGCACCGGCAATGGTCGTAGTGTAAGGTACTTTGTGCTGCAGTGAACTGCGACGAATCTCCGCCGAATCATTAGTAGACTGACGACCCTCAGTAGTATTAACCACATAGCTTATTTCATCATTCTTGATCATGTCAACAATATTTGGTCGCCCTTCAAGCACTTTGTTTACACGTTCCACTTCCATGCCAGCTTCTTGCAATGCCAAAGCAGTACCCTCAGTCGCGCACAGGGAATACCCCATAGCGACAAGTGATTTAGCAACATTGATCGCCCCAGGCTTATCCATATTACGCACTGAGATAAACGCCTTACCGACAACAGGCATGGAATCGCCCGCGCCAATTGTCGCTTTCATGAACGCCTCGCCAAAGGTCTCACCTGTACCCATCACTTCACCTGTTGATTTCATCTCAGGGGAGAGCACGGGATCGACACCTTGGAACTTATTAAACGGGAAAACCGCTTCTTTAACATTCATCAAAGCTGGAACGATCTCTTTGGTAAAGCCTATTTCAGCCAAACTTTGACCGATCATCACCCGTGTTGCAATGCTCGCTAGCGAATGCCCGATACACTTAGACACAAAAGGCACGGTACGTGAAGCACGTGGATTAACTTCAATCACGTAAATCTCACCGTCTTGATAGGCCAGCTGCGTATTCATCAAACCCACCACCCCTAGCTCAAGCGCCATCTTTCTGACCTGCTCTCGCATCGCATCTTGCACATCTTCCGGCAAGTTATAAGGAGGGAATGCACATGCTGAATCACCAGAGTGAACACCCGCTTGCTCTATATGCTGCATGATAGCGCCAATCACGACTATCTCACCATCACAAACCGCATCAATATCGACTTCGATAGCGTTATTCAAGAAGTAATCCAACAGTACCGGCGCTTCATTTGAAACTTGCACAGCCTCTTTCATGTAGCGCTTTAGCTCTTCTTCTTTGTAGACTATTTCCATCGCACGACCACCTAATACATAAGATGGACGAACCACTAGGGGATAGCCAATTTTAGCCGCCTCAATAACGGCAGCCTCTGCAGAACGGACTGTGGCATTTTCTGGCTGTTTGAGACCTAAGCGTTGAATCATTTGCTGGAACTGCTCGCGATCTTCTGCTCTGTCAATAGCCTCTGGTTCTGTACCTATAATTGGCACACCAGCGCGCTCTAACTCTACCGCTAGCTTAAGTGGCGTTTGACCACCGTATTGCACAATAACGCCTTTTGGCTGTTCAACTTCAACAATTTCCAGCACGTCTTCAAGCGTCACTGGCTCAAAGAAAAGACGATCAGATGTATCATAATCTGTTGATACAGTTTCAGGATTACAGTTAACCATAATCGTTTCAAAACCTTGCTCACGCGCGGTTAACGCCGCATGCACACAGCAGTAATCAAATTCAATTCCCTGACCAATACGGTTGGGACCACCCCCTAGAATCATGATTTTCTCACGCGTAGAAGGCCTTGCCTCACACTCTTCTTCATACGTAGAGTACATGTAGGCAGTATCTGTGGCGAACTCCGCTGCACAAGTATCAACACGTTTGTAAACAGGGCGAACATCCATGCGCTGACGCTGTTTACGGAAAGTTTTCTCAGGTACCGCTAGCAAGTGCGCTAGACGAGCATCAGAGAAACCCTTGCGCTTAAGACGATAAATCTTGTCTGCGCTTAAGTCATGTAATGTCACTTTACCTAGGGCTGCTTCATCTTTAATCAAATCTTCGATTTGTACTAAGAACCATGGATCGACACCCGACAAAGCGTACAGCTCTTCAACCGACATACCCATGCGCAGCGCATCACCTATGAACCATAGACGATCAGCACCAGGCTGTTTCATTTCTCGAATAATTTCAGCGCGAGCATCTTCACTTTCGACATCAACAAAACTATCAAAACCAGACACGCCTACCTCTAAGCCGCGCATCGCCTTGTGTAGGGATTCCTGAAAAGTACGACCAATCGCCATCACTTCACCGACTGATTTCATCTGGGTGGTTAAGCGATCATTTGCCTGTGGAAACTTTTCAAAAGTGAAACGAGGAATTTTTGTCACTACATAGTCGATAGAAGGCTCAAACGATGCTGGTGTTCTACCACCGGTAATATCGTTTTGCAGCTCATCCAATGTGTACCCAACCGCAAGCTTTGCCGCGATTTTAGCGATAGGAAAACCTGTCGCTTTAGAGGCCAATGCCGATGAGCGAGAAACACGTGGGTTCATCTCAATGATCACCATACGGCCATCTTTAGGATTAATACCAAACTGCACGTTTGAGCCACCTGTTTCAACACCGATTTCACGCAGCACCGCTAAAGAGGCATCGCGCATCAATTGGTATTCTTTATCACTTAGCGTTTGCGCAGGCGCGACAGTGATGGAATCACCGGTGTGCACACCCATCGCATCAAAATTTTCGATCGCACAAATAATGATACAGTTATCATTTTTGTCGCGAACCACTTCCATCTCGTACTCTTTCCAACCAATCAGCGACTCATCAATCAGTATTTCAGTGGTTGGCGATAAATCCAAACCGCGAGTACAGATTTCAATAAACTCTTCACGGTTGTAAGCAATACCACCGCCGGTTCCACCCATGGTGAATGATGGGCGAATAATAGCAGGAAAACCAACCATTTCTTGTACAGCTAACGCTTCTTCCATGGTGTGCGCAACATCGGCACGCGGGCATTCAAGACCAATTTTTTTCATCGCTTTATCAAAGCGACTACGATCTTCTGCTTTATCAATTGAATCGGCGTTGGCACCGATCATCTCAACATTATATTTTTTAAGTACACCTTCGCGCTCTAAATCCAGCGCACAGTTGAGCGCTGTCTGCCCACCCATCGTTGGCAAGATAGCATCAGGACGCTCTTTTTCGATAATTTTTTCAACAGTTTTCCATTTAACAGGCTCGATGTATGTCGCATCAGCCATACCCGGATCCGTCATAATGGTCGCAGGGTTTGAGTTAACGAGAATAACTCGGTATCCCTCTTCACGCAGAGCTTTACAAGCTTGTGCGCCAGAGTAGTCAAATTCACAAGCTTGGCCGATGATAATCGGACCTGCGCCTAAAATAAGTATGCTTTTAAAATCAGTACGTTTTGGCATAGTAATAACCACTAAATCTGTTGTCTATTAAGACCTGCCAAGTAACAGGTCTAAAGGAGAATGCTGTCTTTATGCTTTATTTGCTGCAATCTCGCGGATAAAGCGATCAAACAAAGGCGCTACATCTTTAGGACCAGGGCTCGCTTCTGGATGCCCCTGAAAGCTAAAGGCCGAGGTATCTGTACGCTCAATCCCCTGCAGCGACTGATCGAATAACGATCTATGGGTAGCGCGTAAATTTTCAGGCAATGTTGCCTCATCAACCGCAAAACCGTGGTTCTGGCTAGTAATCATCACGTGCTTAGACGCTAAATCTTGCACCGGATGGTTCGCACCATGATGTCCAAATTTCATCTTAATGGTCGTCGCCCCACTAGCTAAAGCCAACAACTGATGCCCCAGACAAATACCAAAAACAGGCGTCTTAGTGGCTAATATTTCTTGGATGGCAGTAATCGCATAATCACAAGGTTCTGGGTCTCCAGGTCCATTTGATAAGAACACACCGTCTGGCTTCATCGCCAATACTTCGCTGGCCGGAGTTTTCGCGGGCACTACTGTTAGCTTACAACCGCGCTCAACCAACATCCGTAAGATATTGTGCTTAGCCCCAAAATCATAGGCAACAACGTGATGCACTTGCTCACTTTCTGCGAGCTGTGTGTGCCCTTCGCCGAGCTTCCATGTCGAAGAATTCCACTCATAGCTTTTATCTGCTGTGACTTCTTGCGCCAAATCTAACCCTTTAAGACCGGCAAAACCTTTTGCTTGCTCTAAAGCGCTATTCTCATCAATTTGTTCCGCATCTTCTGCGGCTACTATGCAACCACTTAATGAACCTTTTTCGCGCAAGATACGAGTCAGTCGGCGGGTATCAATATCGGCGATAGCCACAACATTGTTATCACGCAGATAATCATCTAGATTTTTTTGGCTGCGAAAGTTACTCGCAATAAGAGGTAAATCTCGAATAACCAAGCCCGCCGCCCAAGTATTATCGGACTCACAATCTTCATCATTAGTGCCGTAGCTCCCAACGTGAGGATAAGTTAAAGTCACAATTTGGCGTGCATAAGACGGATCTGTCAATATCTCTTGATATCCAGTCATTGAAGTATTAAAAACAACTTCACCTGTTGTACTTCCCATCGCACCAATAGCGATCCCTTTGAAAATACTCCCGTCTTCAAGTGCCAATATGGCTGGTTTAGTCAAAGTAACCCCCCCGCGTGGTATGCGATATCTAATCTAATTTATAGTGACTCATTTACAAAAAAAGCGCGAAAGTTTTGAAATAACTTCCCCGCTTTATTCGCTGAATTTTGTATTGCTGCCAGTGCTAAGGCAAACGGCGGCATTCTATAGTAATAGCTAGGTTTTGTCCATGTTTTATCCACTTAGAAGCGCTTATCTTTTTGTCATTTCCACCTTAAATCTTAATTTATTTTTTGACCATTTGGTAAGAATAAATACTGTTTTAACAATGACTAAACCACTAACCTTCGCTTGAATTGAACACACTGCAGCAGAGACTCTCTCTCTAATTAAATAAGACGCTCTTCTTAGAGAAAACTTTCCTCTACAAATCCAACAAGATATCGCACAAAGGTGTTACCTAGGTACACTTTTACTGCGCTCAAGAATATCGACCCCCTGTTGATGCCAAAAATGCAACAAATCGATAAATATCCAATTTTCAGCTAATTTATCCCCTGCTCTTCGATAGACATCAATCACCCGTAGATCTGCGCGCTTACCTGTGGCAGGCATTCCCATAAAACCACCGGTCGGCTCAAGCGATAGATTTGGCCAGCCAAAGAAACCACCGTATTCAGCTTCAGCAAATCGACACAAATGGCCATTAAACACCCGCTCTTTAAAAGCCTCGCGAAAAACCCCCGAATGTTGCTTGGCATAACGCTCAATGGTATAAGTGGAGCCAATGCCAGCAGGCCCCCACCAGAGCATGTCGTGATGCCAGCTAAGTGCCAACTCTTCTTCAATAGCTAATGGATGCTCCCAAGTCCCTAAATCGCCAATCATTGCATTGATTAGCGCTAGAGTCTTATCCGACGACGATGCATCTTGCGCCTCGAATAAAAGACCATCATTAGTCGCGGGACCTGGCTGTACCAGATGCGCGCCGGTTTGCGGCGGAAATGGCTGCAAGCCCGCTTGCATCATAAAGTGCGGTATATCAAAAAACATCGCTGTTTCAACGATTTTATCACCTTCGACTTTATTAAATTCACAATAGCGCAACATCGCTAGCTTACCGGTAGGTTCAATCCCCAACCACGCCTGATCAAACAGCCCCAGAATATGCCCCATTGAACACACCCATACAGATTCAAAATTTTCTATTTCATTGTAACCGGCCATAAATATATCCTGGCGACGTGTAGCACTGCTTAGAGCCACACGTAACGGCTGCCAAAATTGCTTAGCCACTTGGGCGGCACTATCAATCTCATTAAAGGGATGAAAACCACGCCACAAATACTGATCAGCACAAAATTTTTCTAAAACTCTTTGTATATCGAGCTCTCTCGCACTATCCAACTGCTGATAATACTGGCGGACTAATTGCTTTGCTGCTTGAATGTGTTGCGACACTTTGTTTCTCCTATTACCAATGCAACCCAGATACTCACACTATCACCTCTTTGAACTCACAGGTTTCTTCTCAATCGACCGTACATAATCCCACGACAATCAATCGAAGAGAGCCTGCAAAACAACTAGCGGCGCTATTAGCACGTTATTGGGTACATATCCTGGCAATTATTATTTTACGAAAAATTCAGACACTAGCAACCACCTATAAGCGGTGCTGTACTGCCATATTACTGACTTCTTTATCGAGCATTATTAGGTCATAGCAAATCACAACAACTTTCATATTGCAAGCGTATGCAAAAACTTGTTGACTTACTAATTTGTACGGTAGTAGGATAAATAGCACAAAATAACAACAATCATTGCAAGCGAATGCAAAGCATTTTAGCTCTTGAGTTCAATCGCAACTTTCATTCGAATAAAATTCGAAGCTACAGCGAAAAGAGGAAGAGATGGCAGAAATACAATTAAAGAATATTACTAAGCGCTGGGGCGATTTTGTCGGCGTTGATGACTTCAACCTCACCATTGCTGATCGTGAATTCTTAGTATTGCTAGGCCCTTCAGGCTGTGGCAAAACCACGACTATGCGCATGATCGCCGGTTTAGAAGACGCGACTTCGGGCGATTTAATCATCGATGGTAAACGCGTTAATGATTTGGACCCTAAAGATCGCGATGTTGCAATGGTTTTCCAGTCTTACGCGCTTTACCCCAACATGACGGTCTACGAGAATATTCGATTCCCTCTCAAAGTTCGCAATATCGACCCTGACACTCATCACGAAAGAGTAATGAGAGCCTCGGCGATGGTTGAACTTGACGATTTTTTACAGAGAAAGCCCAGCCAGCTATCAGGTGGGCAGCGCCAGCGTGTTGCACTTGCGCGCGCCATTGTGCGTGAACCCAATGTATTTCTAATGGACGAGCCTCTATCCAATCTTGATGCAAAGCTACGTGTATCAACGAGGGCACAGATTAAAAACTTATCCCATGATCTAAAAGTCACCACTGTCTATGTAACTCACGATCAAATTGAGGCAATGACACTCGCGGACCGGGTTGTCGTGATGCAGTCGGGATTAATACAACAAGTGGGAACGCCAACCGACATTTATGACAGACCTGCCAATACCTTCGTCGCCAGTTTCATTGGCTCTCCGGCAATGAACTTAATCGATGGGGAGATCACCAGTGGTACCTTTATCGCACAAGGCGTTGAAATTAAGGATATAAACGCACCAGATGGTGAAGTGACTCTAGGCTTTAGAGCAGAGGATGCCACAGTTAGCGTGGCCCTTGCACAAATTAATGCCGATGTTTACACCATGGAACTGTTAGGGGATGCCACTAACGTTGCGGTAAAGGTCGCCAACGCTTTAGTGAGTGTAAAAACCCACAAAGATTACCGCGCAGCAATAGGCGAGCGAGTATCTATCCGTGTGCCAAGCGAGATTTGCCACATATTTGATCGAGCCAGCGGCGCCAGAATTCTATAACTAGCAAAATAATTGCGTTAATACGCAAACCTAAGGAGTGATCAATGATAATAAAAAAAATGGCCCTCACCAGTGTTTTATCTCTAGTGGCCAGTATCAGCTACGCAGCCTGTGACATCACAGAGGGACGCGTTAATATCGTCGGCAATGAATTCCCAGCTATCCAATCCATCGGCGATGCAGCCAAAGCCTGCGCATCTGACAAGGTTGAAATCAAAGCAAACTTGACCGCCGATCATCAAAAAATAAACCTCGCCGGTATGACAGGCAACCCTGCTGAATACACTTCAGCCATTATCGCCAATTCTTCGATTGTGGCACTGATGAATGCCGGTGTTATCCGTCCACTCGATGAATTAGTCGCCAAATACGGTAAAGATCTGAAAAAGAATCAGTTAATCACTGTAGACGGAAAAGTCATGGCCGTGGCTTTCATGGCTAACGCGCAGCACTTTGTTTTCCGCGATGACATTTTAGAGCAAGCGGGCTTAGCAGTACCTAAAACTTACGAAGACATGCTAGCGGCAGCTAAAACTATTCGCGACAAAGGTATTTTAAAAAATCCCTTAGGAGGTGCTTACAAAGCAGGCTGGAATTTGGCCCAGGAATTCACCAACATGTACATGGGATATGACGGTGAGTTTTTCAAAGCGGGAAGCGCAGCAGCATCTGTAAACAATCCTAAAGGTATAGCAGCACTAGAGATGCTTAAGTCACTATCTGCCTATATGAACCCCGATTACTTAACGCACGATTCAAATGCCACCAGTTCAGAATGGAAAGCGGGTAATGTCGCGATGATGAGCATGTGGGGATCAAGGGTTGGCAGACTAACAGAAACTGAAGGCACTGCTAAAGCAGTTCTTGAGCATACTAGCACTAGTGGCCCACTGACGGTTGGCGGCGGCACCACCCCTGCAACAACTTTATGGTGGGATGGCTGGACGGTGGCAAAAAACATCTCAGACATAGATGCAGAAGCGACCTTTAAAGCCATGATCAACGGTATTAGCCCCAGCATTTTAAATGATAAAACTATGCCACAAGCTGTTTGGTTGATTGACGGCTACCAGCCCAACCCAGCCGCTAAAGGCGTATTTGCAGCGGCTAAAGCCGGCTCACGTCCTTATCCAATGCTACCCTTCCAGGGATTACTACATTCAGCGCTAGGCGCAGAACTTAGTGACTTTATGCAAGGCAAGGAAGACGCTGCATCTGCCCTAGCTGATGTTGAAGCTGCTTACACTGCCGCTGCGAAAGAGAAAGGCTTTCTCTAACGAAAGTCTGGGGGAGGGACACTCTCCTCCATTTTTCGCCACTAGCAACAATAGCTGTAGAGCACTTTTTGCAGTACTGAAGTTAGCGTTTTAGCAACACTAACCACGCAACTTAATTTTGTGCGCGCAGTGTCCTAAACAATTAGTTTATCGCTCCTTCATTGAACAACAATAGAACACACTCAACGCTGGTTCAATTATGAAACATCAAACATTCTTTTGGTTCTTTTTACCGACCGGATTGGCCATGTTGCTATTTATAGCACTGCCGATTGTATCGGTTTTAACCCAGTCGGTTCACACACCGCACGACGCGATTTTAATGACAGTCGAAAATTGCGATCCTTTTGGCTGCAAACAAGAAACAACCGTTAATGTTGAAGCCACTCAAGCCATACGAAATGCCCAGCCGCTAGGTCAGTGGTCTGGTTTGCAAGTTTACTTAGATCGCGGCCACTTAGCGGTTGATGAAGTCGCTATCGCCTGGAGTGACAGCGAATCAGTCAGTGAGTTTTTTAGCGAGCTAAACAACTTACCTTTCTACCGTGCTATGGGCTTCACTTTAACTTATACCTTTACCGTGACACCTTTATTGATCATTTTAGGTTTTATCATTGCGGTGGCTGTCAACTCACTGCATAAACACTTAAAAGGGCTAGTGATCTTCTTTTCATTACTGCCAATGATAGTGACGCCTCTGATAGGCTCTTTAATTCTATTTTGGATGGTGGATTCACGCGGTGTGGTGGGGAACGCTCTACAGTGGCTACTGAGCGATCCGGATCTCTCACTTAAAGCATCTACCACACTGACTTGGATAACGCTCATTGTTTACGGTGTGTGGCACGCCGCTCCTTTTGCCTTTGTGGTGTTCTACGCAGGTTTACAAACACTGCCTACAGAGACACTTGAATCAGCACGCATTGATGGCGCCAGTCGTTGGCAGCAAATTCGCTACGTAGTGATTCCACACTTAATGCCTCTCGTCACTTTTGTCGCTCTGATCCAATTAATGGATAACTTTAGAGTGTTTGAACCTGTGGTTGGCTTTAGTGCAGAAGCACACGCCACTTCTCTATCATGGATTATATTCAATGACTTAGGCGGCGATACACAATTACTGTCATCCGCGGCAACCACCTCTGTATTAACTATTATTGGCGTCTCTATTTTGCTATCACCCGTACTTGTGCGCACATGGCGCGATTTCCAGGAGAAAAGTTAACATGGCCTCTAATGCAAATCGCACCCCTGCTAGCATTAAACTGCTCACCAATGGCTTTATCATTGTTTGGTTAATACTTGCAGCCTTTCCTTTTCTCTGGACTCTTTGGGGGTCTTTTAAGGTCGAGCTAGACTTTTTTTCCATCGCCGATTGGACCAATGCCTTAACCGGAGAGCGAACCTTAATTACTTACGGTAGCTCTTTTACTGGCGCAGGCTATGAAGGTGCTTGGGTCCAAGAGGAATTTTGGAAAGCCGTCTTCAACACCGCTATTGTCTGTGTCTTTGTCGTCGGTATTTCACTGACACTTGGTACTCTCGGTGGCTATGCGCTTTCACGTTCAGCTTATCGCTAC
>Ga0209395_1000596_pt1 | contig 52429 bp, 50 predicted proteins | sample GOMGulsemesocosm_3_FD_184635 | JGI IMG/M metagenome (GOLD analysis project Ga0209395, IMG submission 184635) | Methane-oxidizing microbial communities from mesocosms in the Gulf of Mexico - GOM9D Gulf of Mexico (SPAdes) (version 2) | ecosystem: Environmental > Aquatic > Marine > Cold seeps... | reverse complement strand
TCAATTAGAAAGGCTTTTCAAAAAAATAAAAGTGACATGGCAAAAATAACTGCTGCAGACGTAAAAAGATTAAGAGAAGCAACTGGTGCTGGAATGATGGACTGTAAAAAGGCATTAGTAGAAGCAAATGGTGATTTCGACAAAGCAATTGATGTATTACGTAAAAAAGGTCAGAAAGTAGCTGCAAAAAGAGCAGACAGAGAATCTAATGAAGGTGCATCTGTTACTAAAATTAATGATGATAACACTGCTGGTGTTGCTATCGTTTTAGCATGTGAAACTGATTTTGTTGGTAAAAATGATTCTTTTAAAGAATTGGCCAACGAATTTGCTACTATTGCATTGAATCATGACAACAAAGAATCATTCTTATCAGCTGATTTTGGTGGAATGACTGTTGCTGAAAAGCTAATTGAACAAACTGGTGTAATTGGTGAAAAAATTGAGATTACTGCATTTGAAAGAGTTGAAGCTCCTTATGTAGGTTCTTATACTCATGGTGGTAAAATTGCTGCAATTGTTGGATTAACTGCCTCTGTAAATAACGCAGATGTATTAACCAAAGATGTGGCAATGCAAATTGCTTCTATGGGAGCATCTACCTTATCTTATAAAGATTTTGACCCTGCATTTGTTGCTGCTGAAACAGAAGCAAGAATTGCGGTGATCGAAAAAGACAATATTGAATTAGGAAGATTAGGAAAAACATTGAAGAATGTTCCTCAATACATTTCTATGTCTCAATTATCTGAAGAAGTTCTAGCAAAAGCTGAAGAAGAAGCAAAAGCTGAATTAAAAGCTGAAGGGAAACCAGAGCAAATTTGGGATAGAATTTTACCAGGAAAAATGGAAAGATTTATTTCTGACAACACTACACTTGATCAAGAACAATGTTTACTAGATCAAAATTTCATCAAAGATGAAAAGAAAAATGTAGCAGCCTATGTTAGCTCTTATGGAGACGTTGCTGTTAGCACTTTTAAAAGAGTTGCTTTAGGATAAACTTATTCCAAAATAGATCACATTAAAAACCATCCGTATTCGGATGGTTTTTTTATTTATAAAAACGCAAACTACAGCGCAAAAGCTTTCTTGGAATTTATTATATTTGCAAAACTTTCAACATGACTATGGAATACAAAAGGATTCTTTTAAAATTAAGCGGAGAAGCATTAATGGGCGATAGACAATATGGAATTGACCCAAAACGTTTATCAGAATATGCGAAAGAAATTAAAAAAGTTGTAGATACAGGTATTGAAGTTGCCATTGTTATTGGTGGCGGAAATATTTTTAGAGGTGTTGCTGGCGCTAGTAACGGAATGGACCGTGTACAAGGAGATCATATGGGAATGCTAGCTACCTGTATTAATGGACTGGCTTTGCAAAGTGCATTAGAAGCTGAAGGTGTATATACCAGGTTGCAAACTGCTATCGAAATTAAAGAAATAGCAGAACCATATATTAAAAGAAGAGCAATTCGTCATTTAGAAAAAGGAAGGGTTGTTATTTTTGGTGCAGGAACAGGGAACCCATATTTCACAACAGATACTGCGGCTGTTTTAAGAGCAATCGAAATTGATGCAGATGCTATTTTGAAAGGAACTCGCGTTGATGGGATTTACACTTCCGACCCAGAAAAAAATACCGATGCTATTAAATATGAAAACATTACATTTAAGGAAGTAATTGAAAAAGGACTAAAAGTAATGGACATGACTGCTTTTACCTTAAGTGAAGAAAATAAATTGCCTATTATTGTTTTTGACATGAATACCGACGGAAATCTATTGAAATTGATCTCTGGTGAAAACATTGGAACAATCGTAAATAATTAAAAATATCTTAAAAATTTTAAGTGATGAACGAAGAAATTGAATTTATAATTGACAGTGCTAAAGAGCAAATGCAAAACGCAATTGAACATTTAGTTAAAGAATTAAGAAACATTAGAGCTGGTAAAGCAACCCCTGCAATGTTAGCTGGAATTCAAGTAGATTATTACGGTTCTTCTACTCCATTAAGTCAAGTTGCTAATGTAAATACTCCTGATGCACGAACAATTACAGTTCAACCTTGGGAAAAAAACATGTTGCATGAAATTGAAAAAGCAATTATGGTTGCCAATATTGGTTTTAACCCAATGAACAATGGAGATAACATTATCATTAACGTTCCACCACTTACAGAAGAAAGACGTATTGAATTGGCGAAACAAGCAAAATCAGAATCTGAACACGCAAAAGTTGGCGTAAGAAATGCGCGTAAAGATGCCAATAACGAAATTAAAAAAGTAGAAGTTTCTGATGACATGAAAAAAAATGCAGAAGCCGAAATACAAACATTAACCGATTCTTATGTTAAGAACACTGAAGAGTTATTAGCGGTAAAAGAAAAGGAAATCATGACTGTTTAAGACAGGCACATACTATATTATCAAGAATGAAGAGTGTGTAATAACACTCTTTTTTTACACACAAATGTTAGTGAACATTCATTACATTTGTATAAATTTTACTAGATGAATTTTTGGACAAAAGTTGCTGGATTAATTTTAAGAAACAGATATGTTGTTTTATTATTGATCGCGGCATTTACTGTTTTTTTGGCAAATCAGATGAAGCATATGAAGTTTTCATATACCGAAGCAAACTTGCTACCAGAAACTCATGAAGCCAATATTCAATACAATCAATTTTTAGACATTTTTGGCGAAGAAGGAAACTTGATTATTCTTGCTGTAAATGATACTACGTTATTTACACCAGAAAAATTTAATGCATGGAATACACTTTCCAAACAATTTGATTCTATTCAGCATATCTCCTGGAATGAACTTACGCAACAAAACGACACGATTAAACAAGTAGAATTTTCGGTATCTATTGCTGACATCCAACAACTTAAGGTTGACAGAAAACATAAAAAGTTTATTGTTGAACCGCTATTAAACAATGCCCCAACTACACAAAGAGAAGTTTCAGAAATAAAGAAACAACTCTTTGAAAAATTGCCATTTTACGACAATCTATTATATAATAAAGAAACAGGAACGGTACAAACCGCAATCTATATTAACAAAGAAATTGTAAACTCCCCAGTTCGTAGAGATTTTATTTACAACACGTTAATTCCGGCAATAGCACAATTTGAAAACAATACTAATTTAGATGTTCGTGTTTCTGGGATGCCTTACATAAGAACGGTAAACTCGCAAAACATTATCGATGAAATTCAACTTTTTGTTGGTGGTGCTCTGTTAGTAACTGCCATTATTTTCTTTTTCTTTTTTCGTTCATTTAGGGCTACATTCATTACACTTTTAGTAGTTATGGTTGGTGTAGTTTGGGCTTTTGGTTTTATCGGGTTGTTCGGATTTGAAATTACTGTTTTAACCGCTTTAATTCCGCCGTTAATTATTGTAATTGGAGTTCCAAATGCGGTGTTTTTAATTAACAAATACCAGCAAGAAGTAAAGACTCATGGAAATCAAGCCAAATCTTTACAACGTGTAATCTCTAAGGTTGGTAATGCCACCTTAATGACAAACATCACAACTGCTTCGGGTTTTGCAACCTTTATTTTTGTAAAAAGTCAATTACTTAGAGAGTTTGGTATTTTAGCCTCTATAAATATTATTAGTATTTTCATTTTGGCGTTAATGATTATCCCGATTATCTATAGTTTTATGCCATTGCCTAAAAAGAAACATTTAACTCATTTAGAAAAAAAATGGATTGACAATGTGGTGAAATGGATGGAAAATATGGTTCGTAATAAGCGAATAACCGTGTATATATCAACTGTCATCATTATCATTGCGGGTATTGTAGGTATGTACCAAATACGCGTTTCTGGGAGCTTAATTGAAGACATGCCAAAAGGAATGCAATTTTACAAAGACATTAAGTTTTTTGAGCAAGAATTTGGAGGAATCATGCCTTTAGAGATATTGATAGACACAAAGAAAGAGAAGGGAGTTATGAAGCTTTCTACCCTAAAAAAAATGGAAAAAATCAATGAAACCATTGAGCAATTCCCAGAACTTTCTAAGCCCATATCAGTTACAAACCTAGTAAAATACTCAAAGCAAGCATATTACAGAGGCATCCCGAAATACTATCAACTACCAACTTCTCAAGAGCAGGCCTATATTTTTGCGTATACAAAAAATTCAAAAGGAAACTCTCAAATGCTTAACAATTTTGTAGACTCTACGGGTAGATATGCTAGAATCACTACGTTTATGAAAGACATTGGTACCGATAAAATGGATGTTATTTTACATCGGTTAAAAAAGGTGGTTGCCAAAGAATTTCCTAATCAAAATTATCAAGTCTCGTTTACTGGAAAGGCATTGGTTTTTATTAAAGGAACTAATTACCTCATCAATAATTTAGTATTTTCATTGTCGTTGGCAATCATATTGATTTCCATTTTCATGGCCTGGATGTTTCGTTCATACCAAATGATCTTAATTTCATTACTTCCAAATATTTTACCGCTATTACTTACAGCCGGATTAATGGGCTTCTTTGGCATCCCTATAAAACCTTCTACCATTCTAGTATTTAGTATTGCTTTTGGTATTTCGGTAGACGATACCATCCATTTTTTAGCCAAATACAGACAAGAGCTTCAGGCCAATAATTGGAAAATCAAAAAATCTGTGTATAGTGCGCTTCAAGAAACAGGTGTTAGCATGTTTTACACTTCTATTGTATTATTTTTTGGCTTTTTAGTTTTTACCATTTCTAGTTTTGGTGGCACTATTGCATTAGGAGGGTTGGTATCTATTACCTTGCTTTTTGCAATGATCTCTAATTTAATTCTTTTACCGTCCTTACTACTTACTTTTGAACGAAAAATAGCGAACAAAAAAGTAATCAAAGAACCTAAATTTCGGATATTACCTCCCAAAGAAGATCAATCAAAAGAGTAAGAATAATTTAAGGATTTATTCACAAGTCATTCGTTGCTAATTTTACGCTAAAAAAGTATCTTTGCTTCTCAATATCACATGGATGCTATTGATAATATTTATTTTAAGAAGATGACAAGAAGTAGCGTATTAGAATTATTACAATCAGAAAAGTTCTCACAAGAAGTAAGCATAAAAGGTTGGGTTAGATCATTTAGAAGCAGACGTTTTATTGCTTTAAATGATGGATCAACAATCCACAATATACAATGTGTTGTTGATTTTGAAAATACAAATGAAGAACTTTTAAAAAGAATTAATACAGGTGCTGCTGTAGCTATTAAAGGAGTTTTAGCTAAAAGTCAAGGAAAAGGTCAATCTGTAGAAATACAAGTTTCAGAATTGGAAATTTTGGGCGATTCTAACCCTGACGAATACCCTATACAGCCTAAAAAACACAGTTTAGAGTTTTTACGTGAAAATGCGCATTTGCGTATTAGAACAAATACATTTAGCGCTGTAATGAGAGTACGTTCTAAACTATCATTTGCAGTTCACAAATACTTTCAAGAAAACGGATTTAATTACGTTAATACACCAATCATTACTGGATCTGATGCAGAAGGCGCAGGTGAAATGTTTGGCGTTTCTGCGTTTGAAACAAATAAAGCACCAGTTACTGAAGACGGCGCTATAGATTATAAACAAGATTTTTTTGGCAAGGAAACTAATTTAACCGTATCGGGTCAATTAGAGGCAGAGACCTATGCTATGGCCCTGGGTAAAGTATATACTTTTGGCCCTACTTTTAGAGCTGAAAACTCAAACACAACACGTCATTTAGCAGAGTTTTGGATGATTGAGCCAGAGGTTGCTTTTATGGACTTAGATGGAAATATGGATTTATCAGAAGATTTTATAAAATCTGTGTTATCCTATGTTTTAGAACATTGCAAAGATGATTTAGCATTTTTAAATACACGATTTGCTGATGAAGAAAAAACCAAACCTCAACAACAACGTAGTGATATGACGTTGTTAGAGAAACTCAACTTTGTTGTTGAAAACAATTTTAAAAGAGTTAGTTATACCGAAGCGATAGACATTCTTCGAAATTCGAAGCCAAACAAAAAGAAAAAATTTCAATATCCAATACATGAATGGGGAGCAGATTTACAATCAGAACACGAACGATTCTTAGTAGAAAAGCACTTTAAATGTCCTGTTATTCTATTTGATTATCCGGCAGATATCAAAGCATTTTACATGCGTTTAAATGAAGACGGAAAAACAGTAAGAGCAATGGATGTTTTGTTTCCTGGAATTGGAGAAATTGTAGGTGGGGCACAACGTGAAGAACGTTTAGATGTTTTAAAAGAAAAAATGGCTGCCTTAGATATTGATGAAAAAGAATTGTGGTGGTATTTAGATACTCGTAAATTTGGTACTGCCGTGCACTCTGGTTTTGGCTTAGGATTTGAACGTCTGGTTCAATTTACAACTGGAATGAGTAATATTAGAGATGTAATTCCATTTCCAAGAACACCTCAAAACGCCGAATTTTAATACCCTTTCTAATAACAATTATTAAATGCTAAAACAAAGTTTAAATTTTAAGTTGCTGCAAAAATTATCTCCTCAACAAATACAGTTGATGAAGTTAATTCAGTTACCTACACAAGCTTTTGAAGAGCGTTTAAAACAAGAAATAGAAGAAAACCCAGCATTAGACACAGGCAAAGAAGAAACGGAATTTGACGCGTCTATCGCAAATGAATATGAAGATGCTGGAAACGAGAAAATTGAAGCTGAAGACATCAACATTGATGAATACTTGAGCGACGACGAAGTTCCGAACTATAAGACACAAGCAAATAACTATTCATCAGATGATGAAGAAAGAGATGTTCCTTATGCTGCTGGAACCACTTTTCATCAATCGTTAAAAAATCAACTAAATACCTTTAGAATTAACGAAGAAGAAAGGTTAATTGCAGAATTCTTAGTTGGTAGTATTGATGATAGCGGTTATATCCGTAGGGAGATCATAGATTTAGTAGATGATTTAGCTTTTACGCAGAATGTTTTTACAACAGAAGAAAAAGTAACTGAATTATTGACCACAGTAGTACAACGATTAGATCCAGTTGGTGTTGGAGGTAGAGATTTAAAAGAGTGCTTAATTATTCAATTAAAAGCTAAACCTCAACAACAAATTAGAAATTTAGCCATAAGTATTTTAGAATTTTCTTTTGATCATTTTGTTAAAAAGCATTACAAAAAGTTAATGGAGAAATTTAATATTTCAGAACAACAACTTAAAGATGTTATTCATGAAATTAGCAAATTAAACCCTAAACCTGGAAGTTCATATGCGGGAAATAACAAAATAGCAGAACAAATTGTCCCTGATTTTTCAATAAAGATCCTTGATGGTAATTTAGATTTGACTTTAAATTCTAGAAATGCACCCGAACTGCATGTTTCTAGAGAGTATAACAATATGCTCAGAGGATATCAAGAATCAAAAGAAAAAACGAAATCTCAGAAAGATGCGGTGATGTTTATCAAGCAAAAACTAGATGCTGCCAAATGGTTTATTGACGCCATTAGACAGCGGCAACAAACTTTGTTAGTTACGATGAATTCTATTATGCATTATCAATATGATTATTTTTTAACTGGTGATGAGCGCAAGCTAAAACCCATGATCTTAAAGGATATTGCAGATCAAATAAAAATGGACATTTCTACTGTTTCTAGAGTTGCCAATAGTAAATATGTATCTACTCCGTATGGTACTAAATTAATAAAAGAATTCTTTTCTGAGTCTATGAAAAATGATCAAGGAGAAGATGTTTCTACCAGAGAAATTAAAAAAATATTGCAGAATGTTATTGGTGATGAAAACAAAAAGAAACCATTAACAGATGACAAGCTATCTGCGGTTCTCAAAGAAAAAGGATATCCAATTGCAAGAAGAACTGTTGCCAAATATAGAGAGCAATTAGACATCCCTGTTGCAAGATTACGCAAAGAAATCTAAGTGTTGAGGTTTCACAAATTCATATCTGTACTTTTACATCCAATAGTTATCCCAACTATCGGAGTATTTCTTTTTTTAACATTAACTCCAGAGGTAATCAATAAGGATAGACAGTATCTTTTATTAAGCATCGTTTTCTTTTCAACATATATTTTACCCATACTATTATTAATAATATTAAAAGCACTGGGTGTTGTTAAAACTTTTCAAGTAGCAAGTATTAAAGAAAGAAAAGTACCTTTATTCATAATGCTATTTGTATTTTATATTTTAGGCTGGGTACTAATTAAAATCCCTGTTTTTAAAGACTTGGGTGTTTTATTCTATGGTACTAATTTAGCTTTAATACTATGCTATGTATTGTTCTTTTTTAATATTAAAACAAGCCTTCATGTTCTGTCTATGGGTAGCGCATTTGGCTTCTTCTTAATTTATGGAGCCCTACATGATATTGCTATTTTACCAATTGCAATTGTTATAGTTGTATTAACTGGTTTACTGGCTAGTTCTCGACTCTATTTAAAAGCTCATAAACCCCTAGAGGTATATTTGGGTTTCTTCTTAGGAATAACGACACAATGCCTCGGTTATGTTCTTTTATAGTATGTAGAAAATCATTCCTAACTTTAGTACTTTAGTTCCAATTGATGTTGTTCCTACACTTGCATTCTTAAAAAGTGGCGTGAGTCCGTAATATAAATTAAAGTTAAAAGTAGCATACCCGGCAGAAAAAGTTACCCCGTATTGCACTTTATTAAAACGCGCTATATTCGTGTATGACGTTAAAACGGAATTTGTTCTATACGCTATTGTATTCTTTAAATTATAGCTGATTTTTATTCCAGTATAGATTCTCCAGAATTTATATTTATTTGCTGTAGAAGTTCTCCATCTAAACTCGATAGGAACCTCTAACGCGTGCAGATCCAAACTATTTCTTACCTGACTATTTGGATCGACTTCAATAACAACATCAGAATTTTGATTGCTCACTTTAAACCCATGTCTAAGTGAATCAAATCCATATCCTATTCCCACTCCAACTGCGACTTTACCACTTCTAACAATTGAAAAATCTTTGATATATCCCGCGGTCATTCCATACGAAAACCCACTCCCGATTACGCTTGTTGGCTGACTTACTAATTGATTAAAAGTAACACCAAAATACAACTGATCTTCCAGGTATTTATCTCCCAACTGTAGTGAATCCTTTTGAGCAAAAAGTACCATTGCATTTGTAAATACGAGTAAAACAACTAATTTCTTCATGGTAGTAAATTATATCCCTATAACGTTAAAGATACTGATTTTGTATAAAAAAAAGGACAATCAAATTGATTGTCCTTTTTTAAAAATTATTTCGTAAATACTTATTGTTTAATCTCCTCAACCTTTCGGCTAGACAAACTCAATTTTAATGCATTTACATCTCTTAGTTTTAATTTGATATCAGAAATTGTACCAACACTAGATTGTACATCAGCCTTTATAGAAGTAGTCATATACCCCCATTCAGCTTCTGATTTTTGTGATCTTTCATTATAAATAAAAGCAGCAACATCGTCTGCTGTTGCAATTTTATCATTTAATTGAATTTTATCACCAGTACCGAATTTTTTATCCTTAGCCTTACCAACATAAATAGTACTTACATAACTTTTCTTTTCCAGTTTTTTCACCTCTGTTGCATTTGGCAACTTTGGATTTTCTATTTTTAAGTCTGTTTCTCTCATTACGGTAGTAACCATAAAAAAGAATAATAACATAAAAACAATATCTGGTAAAGATGCCGTATTTACTGCTGGCATAGGTTTTTTCTTCTTTCCGAATTTAGACATAATTCTTATTTTTAATATTAATTAGCAGAAGTTGGTTCTGCATCAGATATAATTTGAGGATAACTAAGTTTAATAAAATTAACCTTCTCCTTCAATTTTTCATTCTTCAAATCCTTCTTGTAAGCTTTTTCAAGCTCAGTAAAAGAAGTATTGTACGTATCTAACGCTAGCCTGTTTCTTAATTCTGTATAAGCTCTTAAGAGTTCATTTTGAACCTTGATATACATACCATACTCGGTCCCTCTATCACTTTGAACAGAAATAATTGCTTTATTTGGATGATCTGATGATGCTATACTCCTGTCACCTTTACAATAATCACAGTTTCCAGTAGATACTCCATCTACCATCTTACCTTCTCCTCCGCCATTGTCAATAAACTTTAACGTTGCGTCTTTAAGATCTGCTAATACCATAGTTTCACCTTCAACTAATAGCTCGTTATTTCTATTGATATTAACTTCGAAAATATTTCTTTCTTTAATAACAGGTGGTACATAATCTTTAGGTGGTTTTTCAGATAATTTTTTTGAAATACCTGAATCCACATCCATAGTTGTCGTTACTAAGAAAAAGATTAATAACAAGAAGGCAATATCCGCCATAGAACCTGCATTAATTTCTGGGGTTTCTCTTCTTGCCATGTTTTATGATTTAATTAATCCTTTTACTAAATCTAATACGAAGAATGCTCCAGCTACAAGACCTAAGAACATACTATACCATATTCCAGTACTTACCCAATGGTTTATAGAAGAACCTGCTTCTCCACCAGCTAATACTTTTCCTTGAGGATCTGTAACTTCAAGACTATCTCCAGTAAAGTAAGCCAATACTAAAAGAACTCCTAAGGCAACAACTCCTAAACCTGTTTTCTTTAAATTGTCTGGATTTTTTACCATACTAATAAAAGAAAGTATAACTGTTACTCCAATTGCTAGATACAACAATCCTGTAGAGAATGTTATTATTGGACTAATGATACTCTGTTGAGTATCAGGGTCCGTTTTTATTAGCTCTTCATCTCCCAAGAATATCCTAATAAATAGAACAGCTCCTATGGCAGCGATAAGCGCAATAAAAATGTTTAATATTTTTGATAGATTATCTTTCATAACTATTCTTATTTTTTATATTTCACTAATAAATCAATTAAAGAGATAGAAGCATCTTCCATGCTGTTTACGATACTATCTACTTTAGATACAATGTAATTATAAAAAATTTGTAAAATAATTGCTACTACCAATCCAAATACAGTTGTTAAAAGTGCTATTTTAATACCACCAGCAACTACTCCTGGAGAGATATCATTTGCTACTGCAATTCTATCGAATGCATCAATCATTCCAATTACAGTTCCCATAAACCCTAACATTGGTGCCAAAGCGATAAATAAAGATAACCAAGAAACGTTTTTCTCTAATAATCCCATTTGAACTCCACCGTAACCAACTACCGCTTTTTCTGCAGCTTCAACTCCTTCATCCATTCTGTCTAATCCTTGGTAAAAAATAGATGCAACTGGTCCTTTTGTGTTTTTACAAATTTCTTTAGCTGCTTCAATACCACCTGAACTTAATGCTTCATCAACACTTGCTACTAATTTCTTAGTATTTGTTGTTGCCATGTTTAAGTAAATGATTCTTTCAATAGCTATTGCTAATCCTAAGATTAAAGCTACTAATACAATCCCCATAAATTGTGGATCTCCTTCAATGAAACGTTTCTTTAACTCTTGGTGGAAAGTTTCTGATTGCGCTGCTTCTTGTGCGAAAGTTGATTGAATAGCTCCAAAAAACATGAATCCTGCTACTGTTAGGATATTTGATACTTTTTTCATCTTTGTTATAAATTAATTTTTAATAGTTAACGGGTTTAAAGATATTGATTTTAATCTCAAATCACCAAAAATGGTCTTTTCAATTTTTTGACTTAAAATCAATAATTTCCAATTTTAGCTGTTTTGAGAGTGCCAATTAACAAAAAAATGTTGATTTGATAAAAATAAATCACCCTTTTTATGTCTAAAAAGTAAAATTTAACTCATTTAGATAACAATTTCACAATGATCTATAAATTACACTATTGAAATTGCAGCTAATTTTAGGTTTTTTATTTAAAAATCCAATTCTCCTCTTAACGGTTTTTCAAACAAATTTTTAACCTCTTTGTGAGTAATATTTTCTCCTAGCAAATACATCAATTTGGCTATGGCCGATTCAGTAGTAATATCTTTTCCATCAATTACTCCAATTCTTTTTAAATCAACACTTGTTTCGTAATGTCCTAAAATAACACTACCTCCAACACACTGAGTAACAACAACAATTTGTATGCCACTCTTTATGGCTTGCTTCAATAGGTTTATAAACCATCCATATGTTGGCGCATTTCCAGAACCATAGGTTTCTAATACAATTCCTTTTAATCCATTTATTTGCGTAATGCTTTTAACAACCTCTTCCGTAATTCCTGGAAATAATTTTAGGATAACAACCTTATCATTTAATGCCTTTCTAACAATTAGTTTAGCGGTATCTTTTGTTGGTTTAAAAAGTAAATCAGTATTAAACTGAAGGTGCACCCCGCTTTCTGCTAGGCAAGGGTAATTAAGAGAGGCAAAAGCTTCAAACTGCTCTGCATTAATTTTAGTGGTTCTATTTGCTCTATATAATTTGTACTCAAAATAAAGACAAACCTCGCTTATAATTGGTTTACCGTCTTTATAGGAACTGGCAATTTCTATAGAAGTAATTAAATTTTCTTTAGCATCTGTTCGTAAATGCCCAATAGGCAATTGCGACCCGGTAAAAATCACTGGCTTACCTAAGTTTTCTAGCATAAAACTAATAACAGATGATGTATAAGACATCGTATCTGACCCTGTTAACACAACAAAACCATCAAATTTCTCATAATTATCTTCAATTACCTGAGCAATAGTAACGTAATATGCTGTATTCATATTTGATGAATCAATAGGCTCATCAAAAGAATAGGTATCAATAGAACAATCTAACTGCACTAACTCTGGAATTCTATCTAATAATTTTTCAAAATTAAATGCTTTTAGCGCATTGGTTTCGTAATCTTTTACCATCCCAATTGTCCCGCCTGTATACACTAATAATATGTTCGGTTTATTTGCCATTCTTATAATAAATTAATGCCGTAAATGTATTGCTATTAATTTAAATAACAGTTAAAAAAGCTGCAACGAAAAAACGGCATCATCGTATTCAGGAAACCAAATTGAATTAATAAGCGTCTCTATTTACATGGGTATTCCATATCTATTTAACGGTATTTTATACCGTTTCATCAGATTTAGATTTTAATTAAAATACAATTAACACACTTTTACAGCATCAATTAAAACAATAAATATGAGATTTTTTACAACTACCATGTGTTTATTCTTAGGATTCACAGTAGGCTTTGCACAACACAGTATTAACGGAAAAATTGTTGACATTCAAAATGAACCTTTACCGTTTGTAAATATTGTTCTTTACAAAATTGGAGAAAAAACAACCCCAAAAGGAACAGTTACTGATGACAATGGTAACTACTCTTTTAAAAACATTACGAATGGAAACTATAAAATATCTGTTTCTACCTTAGGTTTTAAAACAGAAAAAGCAAAAGAATTTCATTTCTCATCAAACAAAACACTTAATTTCACTTTAAAAGAAGAGCGTCAAACATTAGATGAGGTAGTTATTAAAGCAAAAAGGCCTGTTATTAGACAAACAGCAGAAAAATTAGTGGTAGACTTAGAGAAGTCAGAAATGGTAAATTCTAGCCTTCAAGATGTAATGAGAAAAGTTCCCGGAGTTTTAGTCACAAACAACGGAATATCAATTGCAGGAAAGGGTGGAGTTAGAATTTTAATCAACGGAAAGACCACAGAGTATATGGATGTAGAAACGTTATTACGTGATTTCCCTGCTGATAACATTGCTAAAATTGAAGTTGTTGAGCAACCAGGATCGGAGTATGATGCATCGGGATCTGGGGCAGTTGTTAACATTATTTTAAAGAAAAATGTTCGTTTAGGAACACACGGAAGCATTACCGGCTGGATTGGAAAAGATGAAGGTTTTGAATATGGCACACGAGCTTCTATAGCTAGTTACAAAAACAAATTAAATTGGCAAGCCAGTATTGGTCATTCTAAACCGACTTGGAGAGATGATTTGTTTTTAGTTCGAACTGTAGGTAATGAAACCTATGATCAGACTACTACATCTCCTTACAACCCAAACCGATTTAACATAAGTGGAAATATTGATTATTACATTAACGACAATCACGCTATAGGAATTGGAGGTAGATGGAACACAAGAAAATCTGATAGAATTACAACTAGTAAAACGATTATTTCCGACACAAACGCAACAAACACCCTATTTTCTGAAAACAGTTTTGATAGAGATCGCATAGATTTTAACATCAACCCCTATTATGAATACAAATCTGACACTGATAAGTTGGTCATTGATTTTAATTATATTGACTATAAGAACGATAACATCAACACCTTATATGACATTACAGGAAGTACAATACCCTTTCAAGACAGAAGATATATTCAAGATGGAAAATACACCATTAAAACATTTAAAGTAGACTACAGTAAAGCTTTCTCTGAAAACGTAAAACTAAGTGTAGGTAGCAAATATGCCATGGTAAAAACCGATAGTGATTTGCAATCGTTTTTAGAAAATAACTCAGATAGATTTGACTTAGACCAAGCGAGCAGTAGTCGATTTTTAGTAGATGAAAGTATTTTTGCCATCTACTCTAAATTAAATGCAAGCTCTGGGAAATGGTCATTTTCTGGAGGGCTACGTTATGAAGATAGCAAAACAGACGGGACTTCTATTTTTCTTAAAAATGGACAAATGGTACAAGAAACTAAAAAGAGACCTATTCGAAAAATTTTTCCAAGTGCATCGATTAGCAGAGAGTTAACTGAACAACTAGGCGCTAGCGTAAGCTATAGCTATAGAATAAGAAGACCTTCATACGGCAGTTTAAATACTTTTGAAGAATATTTAGATCCATTTTCTGCAGAAGAAGGAAACCCTAATTTAAAACCCGCATTCACGAACAATTATCAGTTCAACTTAACCTATGATGGCCAACCATTTTTTACTATTGGATACAGTAAAACTAATGATGTGATATTCGATTTAATCAAACAGAACAATACCACCAAACAAATAAGACAGCAAGCGGTAAACGTCGAAAATTTCACGAATTGGAATTTTAGACTTTTTGCCCCCTTAAGCTTTCTAAAAGGTGTAGAAGGATACACAGGTATCATTGCAAACCAAAACAAGTATATCGACGACTTGCATTCTTTAGATTTATCAAAATGGAGTATGTTTTGGTTTATTCAAGCAAGCTATAAATTGCCTTGGGACGTTCAGTTTGAAATGAGTGGGAATTACGGAACTGGTGCGCTAGAAGGGCAAATTGAAGTAGACTGGTTAGCTGGCTTGGACTTCTCTTTTGGAAAGAAATTTCTAGATGATAAATTAAAAGCAAACCTAGGGTTTAATAAAATGCTGAATAGAGGGTTTCATGGAAAAATCAATTATGGAAATGGGAATGCAACAGTAGAAAGCAATGGTTCTCGCCAAAACATCCAATTGCGCCTAGTATATAGTTTTGGTTCTAAATTCGGCAAGAAAAAATCAAAAAGAAACTCTTCTAAAGACGAAGAAAATAGAATTCAAAACAACAATTAACAAGCGCTATGAAAAACAATTCCCAGTTAAACCAGATTCTCTTTTTTACACTTTTTATTGCCATCATATTAGTAGCCAATAATTTCATAAAAGAATCCCTTTTGCACAATCAAATCACATCATACAATATTCATTTAGGCGTAAAAACCATAAGCAATTGTATTCTTGGATTGGTGTCGTTTTTTATTGCAAAAAAACTTGCACTCAGCTCATTAGGAGGCTTGTCAAAAGTAACTCCCAAAAAACTATGGTTGCTTATTTTCCCAACGCTCTTTTTAGTTCTATTAAATGGATTATTCATGGATACAATTCCAAATTACAATTCTTTGAACGTATTTATGCTAGCAATTTACTGCTTAAGTATTGGTGTTTCTGAAGAATTAAGTTTACGAAGCGTTTTACTCCCGTTAATTTCGAGGTATTTTGGAAATGACAGAAAAGCACAGGTAAAAGCAATTGTTATTTCTGCACTGTTATTTGGCTTGTTACATCTCATAAAATTTGATAAAGGTTTATACGGAGAAATATCTCAAGTCTTTTTCGCCACTTTTATTGGTCTTATGTTTGGCGCTTTATTAGTCGTTATAAAAAGAATATATCCATTAATTATTATCCATGCCCTCATTGATTTTGTGGCAAAATTAGATTCCATAAGCCTGCCTGTAAAAGAAGTTGTGCCAAAGCCAATGGATTTAGAAAATAGTTTACTATCTGTATTATTAACTTTACCTTGCCTGCTTTACGGCATCTATATCATAAAAAAACACATACATCTAGAAAAGGCTATTTCTAAATAGAATGAATACAAAACTTAATAAATCAGATTACACATTATTGGCAATATACTTTGGTGTTTCATTACTAATGGAAACCTATGAATATTATAGAGTTGGGAACCAATTAATAGAGTATCTAATTGATATTCCTACTGGCATATTAATTTCGCTTTCTCTAATTTATATTTTTATCTCATTCTTAATCCCTAAATATATTGTAGCAAACAGAAACTACTTTCTATTTGTCTTTTTAGGATTATTAGCACTTACAATCTTTGGTGGAATTCATTATATTTTGGGCTTTTGGAGTGCGGGAAATGATTGGGCTAATTTTCCTAAAAGTTTTAATTTAATTTTTAAAACAATAGATAGTGGTGCGGATTCTGTTGGATTTCCATTAGGAATTTTGTTGACAAAAAAATTCTACGAAGGACAAACTCAAATTTTTAAAATAGAGAAACAACAAAAAGAAAATGAATTGAAACTGTTGCGTTCTCAAATAGACCCGCATTTTTTGTTTAATAACTTAAACACCTTAGACTCATTAATTGATAGCAATACACAAAAAGCAAAAGAATACATCAATCGATTGGCTTTAATTTACAGATATCTTATCAAAACCAAAGATGCGGAAGTAATGGAGTTGTCTGAAGAAATTGAATTGGCTGAAAACTATTTTTTTCTGATTGAAACTCGCTTTGGAGCTGATTATGAATTTAACATTGAACAAAAAACAACTATTCGCGATAAATTTATTCCAACCGGAGCAATTCAAGTATTGGTAGAAAATGTGGTTAAGCACAATAAATCGCACCAACAAACAGCTATTAAAACCACCATAATAATTCGTGATAATTGGATTATCATTACAAACACAAAATCTAAAATAACCTCAAATCAAGAATCTTTTGGTACTGGATTGGAAAATTTGAAAGCACGTTATAAGTTACTTTCAGATCAACAAATTCAAATCCACAATACCAATAAAAAGTTTGAAGTTTTTATTCCAATTATATCATTAAGTGAATAACCTATGAAACTACTTATACTTGAAGATGAAATCCCGGCTTATCAAAAACTTATTAATTGTTTAGATAGTTTTTTTGAAATAAAAATATCTGTCGATTGGGCAAGATCAAATAAAGAAGGAGCACAGTTTTTAGCAGACAATAGCTATGACTTCATTTTATCTGACATTCAGTTATTGGATGGAAACTCTTTTGATTTATTCGATAAAATAACCATCAATTGTCCTATTATTTTTTGTTCTGCTCATGATCAATATTTATTCAAAGCTTTTAACACTAATGGTATTGCTTATATCTTAAAACCCTATTCTCAAGACGATTTTAACAAGGCCATAGAGAAATACCAATCTTTATTTAATCAAGGAAACTACAGCACGCTAAATTCTAGCACTTTATCTAATTTAAAATCGGCATTGCTCGAAGAAAACACCACATTTAAAAAACGTTTTGTAATCAAAAAAGCAACAGGTATACAGTTGTTAAATGTTACTGATATTAGTTTGATTGAAGCTGCAGGAGATTTTTGTATTGCCACAGACAGTGCTGGAAAACGACATACAATATCTCAAACCTTGGGCGCTATATTTCTGCAGTTAAATCCTGTGAAATTTTTCAAAATTAATAGAAGTGAAATTGTGAGTATTGATGCTATAGAAAACATAGAAAGTCATTTTAAAAATAGGCTGCTCATTACAATATCTAAGATCAAAGAAAAAGCAATGACCAGCACGGCAACAACTTCCGATTTTAGAAAATGGCTAGAGAACTAGGTTTTCATCAAAAAAACTTAACTCGTCCGTGTACACCCATTTACATGTTATAAGCCACACCTACGAAGGCAGGAATCAATCCTGTCATAAGTTGCAGTACTTTTTTACCTAAATAAAAAACCTTCTTGATTTCTCAAAAAGGTTTTTCTATGGTGCTATTTATATACTTTTTTTTAAACTAGTCATTCAGCTTAAGTACTGCCATAAATGCTTCTTGTGGAATTTCTACATTACCAACTTGACGCATACGTTTCTTTCCTTTTTTCTGTTTTTCCAACAACTTACGTTTACGAGAAATATCTCCTCCATAACATTTTGCCGTTACATCTTTACGCAATGCTTTTGTTGTTTCTCTGGCAATAATTTTTGCTCCAATTGCAGCCTGAATAGGAATATCAAACTGTTGTCTTGGGATTAACTGCTTTAATTTTTCAGTAATTTTTTTACCAATTGAGTACGCATTATCTGCATGTAACAACGCAGAAAGTGCATCAACTGGGTCTCCATTTAATAAAATATCTACACGCACTAATTTCGATTCTTTCATTCCAATTGGATGATAATCAAAAGAAGCATACCCTTTAGAAACTGTTTTTAATCGATCATAGAAATCGAATACAATCTCTGCTAAAGGCATTTCAAAAGTCAACTCAACACGTTCGGTTGTTAAATACGTTTGATTTGTTATTTGTCCTCGTTTTTCAATACACAAACTCATTACCTGTCCAACAAAATCAGATTTAGTAATGATTGACGCTTTTATAAACGGCTCTTCTACCTTATCTAACCGAGACGGGTCTGGCAAATCTGTAGGGTTATTCAATAAAATAATCTCGTTGGGATTTTTCTTTGTGTAAGCGTGATATGACACATTGGGAACTGTTGTGATTACAGTCATATTAAATTCACGCTCTAAACGCTCTTGAATAATCTCCATGTGCAACATTCCTAAAAACCCACAACGAAAACCAAAACCTAAGGCTGCAGAACTTTCTGGCTGAAACACCAAGGAAGCATCATTCAATTGCAATTTTTCCATTGAATATCGCAACTCCTCATAATCTTCTGTATCTACAGGATAAATCCCGGCAAAAACCATTGGCTTTACATCTTCAAAACCATCAATTTTTTCTGTAGTTGGATTTTCAGCATCTGTAATGGTATCTCCTACTTTTACTTCTTTTGCCGTTTTTATACCCGTAATCAAATACCCTACATCACCTGTTTTTACAGATTTTTTAACAACCTGACTCAACTTCAAAGTTCCTACCTCATCAGCAAAATACTCATTATTTGTAGCCATAAATTTAATACGTTGCCCTTTTTTTATTTCCCCGTTTAATACGCGAAAATAAGTTTCAATTCCACGATAAGAATTATACACTGAATCAAAAATTAAAGCTTGTAATGGCGCCTCTGGATCTCCTTCTGGATGGGGAACTCTTTCAATAATTGCTTCTAGAATGTCTCCAACTCCAAAACCCGTTTTTCCACTTGCATGAATAACTTCTTCTGGATCACAGCCTAATAAATCTACAATATCATCTGTAACTTCTTCTGGATTTGCAGAAGGCAAATCAACTTTATTCAAAACAGGAATAATCTCTAGATCATTCTCTAAGGCTAAATATAAGTTCGAAATTGTTTGTGCCTGTATACTTTGCGCAGCATCCACAATTAACAATGCGCCCTCACAGGCAGCAATTGATCGCGAAACTTCGTAAGAGAAATCAACATGTCCCGGAGTATCAATTAAATTTAAAATATACTCTTCTCCTTTATAAGTGTATTCCATTTGGATTGCGTGCGACTTAATGGTAATACCACGTTCTCGCTCTAAATCCATAGAATCTAATAACTGATCTTGTTTCTCTCTTTCAGTTACAGAACCTGTGTAATCTAACAATCTATCTGCCAATGTACTTTTACCGTGATCGATATGTGCGATAATGCAAAAGTTTCTTATTTTCTTCATTTGTTAAATTTAATATTCGAAATAGTGCGCAAATATACGCTAATTTATAGTTTTTTGGAGTTGAAAAGTTGCAAAGTGTCAAAGTTAAAAGTCACAGCGTTTCAAAGTGTAAATGAAACAAAGCAATATGTTAAATTTTAAAACACTGCTACCCACTTAAACAACTCTAATGTTTCATTTTCTTAATATAAATAGACCTGATACTTAGGACTACTTGCGCTTTGTACAAATTTACTCATTATAGAATGGTAAAAAAACAACAGGATAGCTAGTCTTGCCATTCTGCAATAAACAAATTGGTGTCGTGGTAATGTGTATTTCAGAACGTCAATCCTTTCAGTCTTGCCATTCTGCAATAAACAAGTTCGTATCATGTCCGCCTCCATTGTTTCGGTTTGATGAAAAAATCAACTTTTTACCATCATTAGAAAATACTGGAAAGGCATCAAAGGTTTCTCCATGAGTAACTCTTTCTAAATTCTTCCCATCAATATCAATCATGTATAGGTTAAACGGAAATCCTCTTTCTGCTTCAAAATTGGAAGAGAATAAAATCTTCTTTCCTGAAGGATGAAAAAACGGGCTCCAATTAGCATTTCCTAAATCTGTTAATTGACGCAAATCAGAACCATCAGCATTACAGATATACAATTCCATTTCTGTAGGCTGTACCAATCCTTCCGCTAATAAATCTTTGTATTCTTTAATTTCTTCAGGAGTTTTTGGCCTCGAAGATCGAAATATTAATTTGGTCCCATCTGGCGAAAAAAATGCCCCTCCATCATATCCTAATTCAGACGTAATTTGTTGTACATCTGTTCCATCTATATTCATCGTAAACAGTTCTAAATCTCCAGTTCTCATAGACGTAAAGACAATTTTATCTCCTTTTGGAGACACTGTTGCTTCTGCATCATAACCAGGTTCTACTGTTAACTGTTTGGTAATTTTTCCTGTTAAATCTGACACAAAAATATCATAACTCTCATAAATTGGCCAGACATACTTCCCTTCCCTACGCAAAGGAGCTGGCGGACATTCTTTTCCTGCTAAATGTGTTGAGCCATATACATATGTTTCATTTCCAGGCAAAAAATACGCACAAGTAGTTCTTCCCAAACCTGTACTTATCATTGGAGGTTTTGTGTCTTTAAAAGTATCTCCAACAGTCATTAAGAACATCTGATCGCAATCAACGCCCCAATTTTTATTGTTCGATTGAAATACAAGTTGCTTATCATCAAAACTCCAATAGGCTTCAGCGTTATCTCCACCAAAAGTAATTTGCTGCATCGATTTAAAATGCACTTCTTCTGGGTAAATTAATGTGTTATCCCATTTTTTTGTGGCGCCCGATGTTGCATCCGACCCACTCTTCTTAGCATCCTTACAAGAAACTGCTATAAAAGCAACTAAAATGATGTATAAAACTCTGATTCTCATTATTTATAATTTTAATCCTACAACTAATAATTATTAGCTATTTTTAACAAAAATAATAGTTAATACCATGAGAAACATCATCATCATCATCATCTTTTTATCACTCTTAACCGCCTGTAATCAAGAGTACAAACCTGAAAATAAAATAAAAGAAGATGTTTCTTTCTTAGCTGATGACAACTTAGAAGGAAGACAAACAGGAACTCCTGGTGAACTAAAAGCAGCCGAGTATATTCAAAAACGTTTTAAAGATTTAGGGTTAACCCCAAAAGGAACCAATGGTTTTTATCAGGATTTCACCTTTAAACCAAAGACAAACCCGCACGAAGAAGTAAAATTTACAGAAAATGCAGATGGCACAATAACGGGAAGAAATGTGATTGGTTTTTTAGACAACACCGCAGAAAACACCATAATTATTGGAGCTCATTTTGACCATTTAGGCTATGGAGGTGATGGCTCACTACATAGAGACTCAATAAAAGCCATTCATAATGGGGCTGATGACAATGCAAGTGGTGTTGCTGTAATGCTGAACTTAATTAGCAAGTTAAAAGAAAAAAACACCGCCAATAATTATTTATTTATGGCCTTTTCTGGTGAAGAAATGGGGCTTTTAGGATCTAATTACTTTGTAAAAAACCCAACAATTAATACCAAAGCTATTTCGTATATGATTAATATGGACATGGTGGGGCGATTAAAAGATAGCGCATTAGCAGTTTACGGAACTGGAACTTCCCCTATTTTTAAACAAACGTTGAAATCTCATAACAATAACTTTAAATTGATTCAGAAAGAATCTGGAGTTGGCCCCAGCGATCATACCAGCTTCTATTTAGCTGATATACCTGTGTTACACTTTTTTACAGGCCAACATAGCGATTATCACAAACCAAGTGACGATGTAGCAACCTTAAATTATGAAGGAATGGAACTTGTTTCGAATTACATATTTAACATCGTAACAGATTTAAATGACAACGGAAAATTAGCCTTTAGAAAAACAAAAAGCGAAAAAGCACAAGTCCGTTTTAAAGTTGGTTTAGGCGTTATTCCAGATTATATGTTTGATGGAAAAGGGATGCGAATTGATGGGGTTTCTGAAGACAAACCTGCACAAAAAGCCGGGTTACAAAAAGGAGATATCGTGATACAATTAGGCGATAAAAAAGTAACGGACATGATGAGCTATATGAAAGCCTTGGCTGTATTCAAAAAGGGTGATAAAACTACTGTTGTTGTAGTTCGAAAAGGTAAGGACGTCACAGGTGAGATTCAGTTTTAATCGTTTCAGAACATAAAACTAGACCAATTAAGTTGTTTACTTAATTGGTCTAGTTTTTGGTTAAAAATCTGTAATTTTGCAGCATGGTAAAAATTGGCAATATAGAGCTTCCTGATTTCCCGCTACTGTTAGCGCCTATGGAAGATGTGAGTGACCCTCCTTTTAGAGCGTTGTGCAAAGAGCAAGGTGCAGATGTAGTGTATACAGAGTTTATTTCTTCTGAAGGATTGATTCGTGATGCTGCAAAAAGCGTGATGAAATTAGATATCTATGAGAAAGAACGTCCAGTTGGAATTCAAATATTCGGTGCCAATTTAGATTCAATGTTAAAAACAGTTGAGATTGTTGAGAAATCAAACCCAGATATTATCGACATCAACTTTGGTTGTCCAGTTAAAAAAGTAGTTTCTAAAGGAGCTGGAGCCGGAATATTAAAAGACATCGACTTAATGGTTAAGCTTACCGAAGCAATGGTAAAACACACCAATTTACCTATTACTGTAAAAACTCGTTTAGGTTGGGATCATGATTCTATTAGAATTGTAGAAGTTGCTGAACGCCTACAAGATGTTGGATGCAAGGCTATCTCGATTCATGGTAGAACGCGCGCACAAATGTATAAAGGAGACGCTGACTGGAAACCCATTGCAGATGTAAAAAACAACCAAAGAATGCACATTCCTGTTTTTGGAAACGGTGATATTACTACCCCTGAAAAAGCCATGGAAATGCGTGATGTTTACGGTCTCGATGGCGCCATGATTGGTAGAGCTACTATTGGTTCTCCGTGGTTTTTTAACCAAGTAAAACACTATTTTAAAACAGGCGAACATTTGCCTTCTCCAACCATTGCAGAACGTGTAGAAATTGCACGTAGACATTTACAAATGGCCATTGATTGGAAAGGACCTGTATTGGGAGTTTTTGAAACGAGAAGGCATTATACCAATTACTTTAAAGGGATTCCGCATTTTAAAGAATACCGCATGAAGATGGTTACCTCTGACGATCCAAAAGATGTGTTTGCCGCTTTTGATGAAGTATTACATAAATTTGGAAATACTATAATTCCAGATTTTAAGTAAGATCTTTCTCAATAAAGTTAGGAGAAATTCTGCTAGATGCAATTTTAGCAGCAATAAAGCCTAACACACCAATAGTCACAGCAACACTTACTACATTAAAAAACTTGAATTCCACCGGATATGGAATGGTTTGAGTAATCATAAAAAACTCGAATTTCTTTTGCAGAAAAACAAGAGTAACCCCTACCACCAGTCCAATAGTCAATCCAAAAAGCGTTAATAAAAACCCCTGAAGCACAAAGATTTTTTTAATCTCTTTAATTGTGACACCTAAATTAAATAAGGTTTTTAAGTTTTGTTTTTTATCAATGATCATCATAATAATGGCCCCTATAACATTAAACAATGCGATAATAATAATTAGGGTAAAGATTAAATATGAAATCAATCGTTCTGTATTTAATACTTTATACGTAAGTGCATTAAACTGTGTTTTTGTTTCAACTTTAAACTGAGCTCCTAATTCTTTTTGAAGAGCAGTTGCAAAACCAGTTGCATCCACATTTTCTTTGAGTCGCAACTCAATAGTAGTAACTTGATTCTTTTTGTACTTTAATAAACGTTGTGCTAATGCTAAATTCACATACACATACTTATTTGCAAATTCTTCTAAACCATTATACACACCTGTTATTTGAACATCAGTAGCATTAAAAGCCGCTGATTCACTTAAAATCAATCCTTTCCCTGGTTTGGGTATCCGAATACGTAAGGCTTCACCAAAACTAAATACACTTAACGATAATTTATCTGCAATCCCGAATCCTATTACACCTGTATTTAAATAATTTGAATCTAACCACTGTCCAACATGCAGGGTAGAATCTATTCTTGTAATAGCCATATAATTGGCACTCACTCCTTTTACAAAAGCAATTTGATCTCGTTGTTTGTATTGCAAAAAAGCACGCTCTTCTACGACATTTGCAGTTGCTTTAATGTCTTTGTTTCCCTCTAATAAATTGCGAATAGAATTTGTTACCAAAAACGACTTACCTTTAACAGCTGTGATTTTAATATCGGGGTCTGAATAATCCAACATTTCGTTGGTGAAATTCTTAAAACCAGAAAACCCAGAAAGAATAATAAACAACGCCAATGATCCCACAATAACTCCAAAAGAGGCAATTATTGTGATAATATTAATCGCATTGTTTCCGCTTTTAGCGAATACATATCGTTTGGCTATGTAAAAAGAAAAATTCACAATTTTTGTATCAAGTCAATACAAACTAACTGTAAATAAGTCGGAGAAGCAAACAAATTAACGTTTTTGACGTCTTGGCAATACATCTGGATTCTGAATTGGATCCTCATCTTCTCCACGTAATGACTTATCTATGTCTTCGATATAATCCAAAGAATCATCACCAAAGAAAGACAGTTCTGGCATTCTACGCAATTGATTTCTTGTACGTTTCGCCAATTCATGTCTAATTAAAGAGGTATTAGATTGAATTCCAGAAACTAATTCGTCTCTTTTTTCTGAAGGAAAAACACTTAAATATACTTTTGCAATACTTAAATCTGTAGTCACAGTAACTTTAGAAACCGATATAATAGTTCCTTTCATACCGTCTTGTGCAGCCTTTTGTAAAACATCTACCAAGTCTTTCTGAATTACTCCTGCAATCTTCTTCTGTCTATTTGTTTGTTCCATGCTGCAAATTTACGCATAATTCTACGGAGTATAAATTTTATTTTTAATAGCATACACCGCCAAACCAACTCTATTTTTAATTCCCAATTTATCAAAAAGAGCATCCCTATACCCATCAATCGTTTTAGGGCTTAAAAACATTTTATCGGCAATTTCCTTATATGTACATTCTGTACAAGCTAATTTCATGAAAATCAATTCATTTTCCTTAAATTGAGTGACGCCTTTTCCTTTACCAGACAACGATTTTACCAGCAGATTGGCAACATTTTTCGAGTGATAAAAACCAACATCCATTATTTCAATTAAGGCATGTTCTAGGATTGATTTTTCTACATCTTTTAATAAATACCCTTTGGCACCTACTCTCAACATTTTTAATATTGTATTTTCTTCATCCTCTACTGATAGGGCAACCACATTCACCAACGGGTGGTTTTTTGTAACCCATTCAGTAGTTTCTATCCCATTCATTATTGGCATGTTGATATCCATTAACACAATATCAGGAATATTCTTAGGCGATTCTGAGAATTGATCAACTAACTCTTGCCCATTTTTACAGGTATATAAAACTTTAAATTTATCAAAAGTGTTTACCATTCCTGCAATTGCCTGTGATAGCAATGTGTGATCTTCAACGATAACTACTGAATATTTTATCATAATTTATATTTTATAAACAAGGTGGTTCCTTTTTCCTTTTGGGAGGTAAATATAGCTTCCGCCCCAATTAGTTTTGCTCTATTTTTAATATTTTGCAAACCAATACCTTTTTTTTGGTTTTCTGAAGAAGAAAAACCAATACCATTGTCAGAAGCAGTTATTAATAGACTCTCATCTGTATATCTTAACAGCACTTCTAAAACCGATGCTTTGGAGTGTTTAATCGTATTTGAAAAGAATTCTTGTAAAATTCTAAAAATAATAATACTTGACTTTTTATCTATTTTTTTTTCTTTGCCAATAATTTCTAAGCTTGATTTGATGAAATTTAAACGATTAAAACGATCTACTTCCAACTGGATTGCTTCTTTTAGTTTGATGTTTTTAATAGCTTCTGGGTTAATTAACTTTGACAATGCTCTCACTTCTTTCAAAGACATAGAAATGGTATCAGTCACCTCCATAATAGTATCTTTAGTAGCATTTTGTAATTGAATTTTAGCCAAAGTTAATAATTGACCAATATTATCATGCAATTCCCAACTAATGTTTCGCAGCGTTTCTTCTCGTATCTCTATTTGAGTTTCTGCAATTTCCCTTTCAAATCGTTCTTTAGCTTCTTCTCTTTCTACTAAAAGTTTGTTTTTTCTTTTTTGAAACACAACAAATAATGCAATCAAAGCCAATGTAATTAAACTGACTAAAATTGTAGATATTATAACAACTAATTCTCCGTTCTCTTGCTCCATAGTAATCCGAATATAAAGCATAAATGCGTTATAATTGTAATTATATTGATAATTTTAAAAAGGAAAACACCTTTAAGCCCAATAAAATAAACCAAGGCTAAAAAAGGAATCGTACATAAATAATAAAAGAGCATTCCAACAGTAATCCAAAAAGATACTTCTTGTTTATACTCAATTATTTTATCAGAATTTAGTAACTCTTTTAAATACAAAATCATAAAAACACTCACCATTAAAGCTCCAACGGTAACCGTGTAATTTTGCAAAATTAAAAAGTAAAAACTTAAAAAATAAACACCATTAAACATGCCAATTAAATAACGAACAATCAATCGTGATAATTTTTCTTTATTTAGGTAATAATAAATAATACTCACCAAGTTAAATTCAAAAAAAGTATAGATATTATAAATGCCTTGATTGTCCTTTTCAAAAAAATTAACTATCAAGTACTCAAAACCGAATAACACTAACACATAGGCAATAAAATATTTAAAATATAATTGTTTGTGTTTATTATAGGTAAAAAAAGCTACGAGCACCGTAGCAAACTCAAAATAAATAATAAAATCTTTTAAAAGCATCAACCTATATTAATAAGGTGGTGAAATATGCGTTCTATTAGCCGCCGAACTATCCATATCTGGATCGGTGATCTGTAAAAAAGTTGCACTTCTCATTTTCTTTTTAGTTTTATTTGGTTGATAACCTCTGAAAGAATAATTATAATCTGAATACAGTATTTCGGCAAACAATTTCGGCGACTCTTTTCCAGAATATAGTGGGTCAAAAGAAACATTCTTTTTTCCGTTAATCGTTGTTGCAGGCATAAAAATAAGTGTTTGATACCCTTGTTTTAATCCATACTTTTTGTCTTGGGGATATGCAGCACTAATTATATTAATTCCAGTGATGCTAATATTTTTATCCTCGGCTAATTTTTCTACGTAAGCAATATACGCCTTTAAGTCTTTCAATGGATAAAAATTCTCTCGGGTATCATTTCCGCCTTTCAAAGTTGTTTTTCTCAAAATATCACGTTTTACAGAATCATAATATCTTAACATTGACACCACCTCTTTGTATTTTAAGGCTTGTGCTGGCCTTCCTGTTGCTTTGTACTCAGCACTATCTTTTACTTTGGTGTCGTCTTTACTTTTAGTACCGCATGATATAAATAATAATGCTACAAATAGGGTAAATAAATAAGTTGTTCTCATAATTAGTTTTTTAGCTTTCCCTAATTTACATATTAAAAGTTTATTCTTTCTAGACAAATCCAAACACTTTACCAAAACCACACAACTACCTATTACACAACTTGTTAGTATATCGTAAAATACTAAAAATAGTGAAAATCATTATCAAGAAGGAGGAAAACACCCTTAAAAAAAGAGTTATTAAACGAAGTGGTCTTAAGGTTTTCATTAATTAGATACTATCTCTTTTTATAGATATTTGCTACAAATAACAATTTATTTAAGGGGAAATTGTTATTAGCATCTTTTTATATTTTTAAAAAGGTGCTTTTTTACATTTTTTACATAGTTGTAATTTATATAAAACTAGTTTTCCTTATTTTTACACCATGGATAAAATTGAACATATTGGGATTGCTGTCAAAAATCTAGAAATATCTAACACATTGTTTGCTGCACTTTTGGGCAAACCGCATTACAAAACTGAAGAAGTAAAAAGTGAGGGCGTAAAAACTTCTTTTTTTGATGTTGGACCTAACAAAATAGAGTTATTAGAAGCTACAAACCCAGCAAGTCCAATCGCAAAATTTATTGCTAAAAAAGGAGAAGGTGTTCATCATATTGCTTTTGCAGTTACAGATATTAACGCAGAAATTTCTCGGTTAAAAGGGGAAGGGTTCACCGTTTTAAACGAAGTGCCAAAATTAGGTGCAGACAATAAATTAGTTGCTTTCTTACATCCAAAAACAACGAACGGGGTTTTGATAGAGCTATGTCAAGAACGCAACTAATTATTAACAAAAATACTGTAAAATCAACCCCATTAACTGCTGGTTAATTTTTGTATCTTGCGGAACAAGCAAACAAATCTCTTTTATGTCCACATCATTTGACAAATACCAAAAACGCAGACTAAGATCTTCTTACTTTTCTGTGGTAGTAAGTATTTCTTTAGTGCTCTTTATGGTGGGAGTTTTAGGGTTAATTCTATTAAAAGCAACGAGTGTTGCAAATCATTTTAAAGAAAAAACTGCAATAACATTGTTCTTAAAAGATGCTGTTACCAAAGTGAACATTGAGCATTTAAAAGCATCTTTATTAAAAGAAAAGTTCACCAAAGAAATTGTTTACATATCTAAAGAAGAAGCTGCTAAACTTCACACAAAAGATTTAGGAGAAGATTTTGTGAAATTCTTAGGCACAAACCCTCTTAAAAACGGAATTGAATTATACTTAAAAGCTGAATATGTCACTCCAGAAAAGATGATAGAAATAGAAAATCGTTTTAAAAAAAACGCCTATATTTTAGAAGTCTCTTATGACAAACCTTTGATTCAGTTTTTAACTAAAAACATTCAAAAAATCAGTGTATGGCTACTGGTAATTAGCGCTTTTTTCGGACTGATTTCAATATTATTAATTAATAGCTCATTACGCCTTTCTGTATATTCTAAAAGATTTAATATTAAAACCATGCAAATGGTAGGAGCTACAAAAGGCTTTATTAGAAAACCTTTTATTTTACAAGGAATACGACTAGGTATGATTGGGTCATTTATTGCATTGTTAGGTTTAGCAACTGTAATCTACTACACAAACAAACACATACCTGCTTTACAATTGCTAAGTGATTACGTATTATTAAGTGAGTTATTTGGCGGCGTTTTAATTACGGCCTTTTTAATTACTTGGTTAAGTACGTATTTGGCAACACAACGTTTTTTAAATTTACAAACAGACGAATTATATTATTAAATATGAGTACACAAAATAAGATTCCAAAACCTGCATTTCTTTTCGGCAAAAGAAATTACCTATTTATGATCATTGGAATTGCTTTTATCTCATTGGGGTTTATCCTAATGGCTGGTGGAGGTAGTGAAGATCCAAACGTATTTAATCCAGAAATCTATAACTGGAGGCGCATTCGGTTAGCACCAACATTAGTTATTATCGGATTGGGAATTGAAATTTATGCTATTTTAGCAAACCCTAAAAAATAAGAATGGATATTATCGAATCTATAGTTCTTGGATTGATCCAAGGATTAACAGAATTTTTACCAGTATCTTCAAGCGGGCATTTAGAATTAGCAAAAACAATACTTGGAGACTCCTCTATACCTCAAGAAAGTTTAACCTTTACAGTTGTTTTACACTTTGCAACTGCATTAAGTACCTTGGTCATTTTCAGAAAAGAAGTTGCAGAAATTTTTAAAGGGTTGTTCCAATTTAAATGGAATGAACACACACAATTTTCTTTAAAAATTATAGTCTCAATGGTTCCAGCAGTAATTATTGGATTACTTTTTGAAGAGCAATTAGAGGCATTCTTTGGCGGAAAAATACTTCTTGTAGGAACTATGCTTTTGGTAACCGCTGTTTTATTATTGTTGGCCGACAAGGCGAAGAATACAGCTAAAAAAGTATCTTTCACAAATGCCGTAATCATTGGTATTTCTCAAGCAATTGCAATGTTACCTGGAATTTCAAGATCTGGTGCCACAATTTCTACTTCTGTATTATTGGGCATAGACCGAAGTAAGGCTGCACGCTTTTCATTTTTAATGGTTGTGCCTCTTATTATAGGTAAAGTAGCAAAAGATATAATGGGCGGAGAAATTAATTTCTCCAACACAGAAGTTGCTCCTTTAGCAGCAGGATTTGTTGCTGCATTTGTTTCTGGATTATTAGCATGTACTTGGATGATTACTTTGGTTAAAAAAAGTAAACTATCTTACTTTGCAATCTATTGTGCTATTGTTGGAGTTGTAGCAATTGGATACTCTTTATTAAATTAGACTGAAATAATGTAGCTTAGATGACAGGAGAAGATTACAAAAACGGACAAATTTTATTGATTGATAAACCACTAGAATGGACTTCTTTTCAGGCGGTAAATAAAATTCGTTGGCACATTAGACAACGTTTCGGTATCAAAAAAATAAAAGTGGGTCATGCCGGAACCTTAGATCCATTAGCAACTGGCTTATTAATTATTTGCACAGGCAAACAAACCAAAAGCATCCACGAGTATCAAGGGCAGATTAAAGAGTATACTGGTACATTTACAATTGGCGGCACTACACCTAGTTATGATTTAGAATCTGAAGTAAATGAAACATTTCCAACAGCTCATATTACTGAAGAATTAATTCACAAAACTACTGCACAATTCATTGGTGAAATTCAACAACGACCTCCCATTTTCTCAGCCTTAAAAAAAGATGGTAAACGCCTGTATGAATTGGCAAGAAAAGGAGAAACTGTTGATATTCCAACCAGAGAAATTACCATCAACGAATTCGAAATTACACATATTGAACTGCCTAAGGTGGCATTTAGAGTTGTTTGTAGTAAAGGAACATACATTCGTTCCTTAGCTTTTGATTTCGGAAAAGCACTGGACTCTGGCGCACATTTATCTGCTTTAAGAAGAACAAGAATTGGAGATTTCTCTGTAGAAAAAGCAACTTCAATAGAAAAATTTATCGAAAAGTTAGAAATGGAATAGTTATTGTTTTGTTTGAGGAAACAAAAACAATTTTATGAAAAAATTACTATTCAGTCTATTCGTAGTTACAGCGCTTTCGGTAGTATCTCAAACCAAAGAAAAAGGTCCGTTTTTTTCCACAAACGTACATTTAACATTTGCTTTGAATGAAAACTATGTACTATTTGAACCAGAAGATGATGAAAGTTTATTAGATTTTTCGGCTGTATTTATTCGTACAGGATTCGGTTATCGTTTTAATAAAAAAGTAGAAGCCAGCATCAATTTTGGATTAGATTTCCATACGCGTTTTAGAATTCAAGCCATCCCCTCTTATCTAAACCTACAATATAATTTAATAAACGGAGATGATCACAAATTTTTTATCAACGGTAGCTATGGGAACCTATGGAGTCCATCCTCAAATTTTGAAAAGGGGAAATACCACGGGTTTGGAATTGGATTTCAAGGAAACGAAGATAGCCCTTTAAACATAACCGTCCGTTTGGATTTTCATCGCAAACAAATTGATAATTTTAAAAACGGAAATTTAGATAGCGTTTCTTTGGGTATAGGGTTTAGTCTATTTTAAAAACCTGCTGTACCAACTTTCAGAGATTGGCACTTCCCAATAATTTTCAAACTCTTCTTTTGAAGTAACCAAATTGTCAAACACAATTGTTTTACCAGTAACGGCTCTGTTTTTTATAAGTTTTTTGAAATCTTTTAAATCCTTGTACTGAACATATTCTCCTTGCTTAAAACAGACATTCATTTTATCCAACAATTCAACCGTATAGTCTTGTTGTAATTGTAAAATAAACTGCACAGAGATATCAATATCTGTGTTCATCAATTGGGTACTAGACTCATCAGTAAAAAAGACAATAAATCGGTTGTATTCTAACTTGTAAGCTACTTTAAAATTTTCATCGTTAGATTTCCATGTTGCTAAAAATGCTTTAATCTTTTCATGTAGCCCGTCAATTTCATTGTCATAAAATTTTCTACTAGAAGGATAAATCCAAACTTTTGAAGTTCCAGAAATCGAAGTATAGTCTATTTGCATGTAGTATCTTTAATGCTGCAAATATAGGCTAAACTAAAAGGACTTTATCTGGTTTTAATTCTCTAAAAAAGCTAATAAGTCCTCTTGAATATTTATGCCTTTATTTTTGTTGTACCACAATTGTAACTCTTTTTTAAAATCGGAGTCTAAATGACCATGCTTTTCTTTATAATCTAACACCATTTTACTAGCCACAGAAGGTCTAGGTCCCCAAGAAGAAACTACGTGATCATTTTGATCTAGAACCACCAATTTAGGAATTGACATGCTCCCATTTGTTAAAAATTGATGCATCAATTCAGGATTTTCATCGCGTAGAACCACCTTTAAATTAATACGATCACTTTCATTACTCATTTTATTCATTACTGGCAATATATGAGCAGCATCACCACACCATCCTTCTGTAATAAGCAACCAAGTTTGCTCATCACTTACTCTTTTTAACCGCTCTATAGTGGTGTCAGAAAGTTTGATTTTCTTATCTAATCGTGCCATTCTTCTGTCATTTAACATGCTGTAATTCAGCAATGCTTCAGATTGATTTGGCCCTGTTGATTTTCCTTTTTCTAACAAATCACTTACTAATGTTCTAAAAGTAGTATATGAGGTACTTTTTGTTAAACTGTCTTTAATTAAATCATTCATAATTTTCATAATCTATGTTTTTAGACGTACTAAATAAAAAAACTTACACGCGGTAATTTTGCGTAAAAGTACAGGTGATTTTACTCTTAAAAAATGATATTTATCAAGATTTCGAAAACAAAAAAACCCAAATAAGAATATTTGGGGATTTATATTATTTATAAAACATTACTTTAAATTCTCAAGCATATCAGACGTCATAGCGCTTAAATCAAATTCATGCTCCCAATTCCAATCTTTTCTTGCTTTAGAGTCATCAATAACTTGAGGCCAACTATCTGCAATTGCTTGTCTAAAATCTGTATTGTACGAAATCTCAAATGACGGAATATGCTTTTTGATTTCTTTGGCCATTTCTTGAGGAGTAAAACTAATTGCAGCCAAATTATAAGAGGTTCTTGTTTTGATCGAAGCTGCTTCTGCTTGCATAATTTGTATGGTTGCATTTACAGCATCTTGCATATACATCATTGGCAAACGTGTATTTTCACTTAAAAAACATTCGTAGGCTTTTTTTTCTGTCGCTTGAAAATAAATATCAACCGCGTAATCTGTTGTGCCTCCTCCAGGTTTTGTTTTCCAACTAATAATCCCTGGGTATCGAATACTTCTTACATCTACACCGTATTTCTCATGGTAATAATTACACCAATGTTCTCCTGCAAGTTTACTTATTCCATATACTGTTGTAGGTTCCATTACCGTCTGCTGTGGTGTATTAATTTTTGGAGAAGTTGGCCCAAATGAAGCAATAGAACTTGGCCAATATACCTGCTTTATATGTTTCTCTTTTGCTAAATCCAACACACCTAAAAGCGATGACATGTTTAAATCCCACGCCTTATGAGGGTATTTCTCTGCTGTTGCCGATAACATGGCAGCCATCAAATAAACCTGAGTCACTTCATATTTTTGAACCACCTCCAAAATGCCTGGTTTATCCGTTGCATCCAAAATCTCGAAAGGGCCAGAAAGCATCATTTCTTCATTTCCTTCCCTTATATCAGATGCAACAACATTTGCATTCCCATAAACATCTCTTAGTTTTTGGGTTAGTTCAGTTCCAATTTGCCCGCAAGCACCAATAATTAAAATGGTTTCACTCATTTGTGTAAATTCAAAAATTCATAAAACAAAAGTACATAATTAAAGTATTTGCAAAAAAGAATATCAACAATTATTGATTATTTATCATATCCTCATTTATCATTTAATTTTTAAATTAAAATATGTATTTTTAGGCTCTTTTAGAATTTATGAAAAACTCATTTTTAATACTTTTTATCATCCTGTTTTCTTCTTGTAAAGACGTAGCTGAAAATGGAGTTCAAAAGAGTAAAAACCCTGAAATAAATACGATAAAAAACCACGCCATTAGGACAGGCATAGAAAAAGTAGGTAAAGACACTATTCTTGCTTGGAAAGAGTATGTTTCTGTTGCTGATGATTTACAGAAATTTATAGCTATCTCAGCCAATGAAGCTCTAAATAACGCATTACAATTAGCTGAACTCGTAAAGCAAATGAAAGATAGCATTAGACCTTTAGACCTTATAAACCCATCTTTTAGAACCAGAGTAAATGTATTAGAAAATGAAACTTTACGATTAAAAGATATGACTTTTATAAGTTCAATTACCTCTAAAGAGGTGCACCTTCAAGTTGATAAAATTTTGGAAGCTTTTTCTGCTACAAACTCAAAAATAAATGTAGTTTATTCTCAATTAGAGGTTGAAAAAGAAATAAATAACAACATACCAACAAACACAATTAAACCGACTAACAATCCAAATTCTAAAAAGAATTTAATAAAAGAAAAATTCAAGTAATGGTAAAAAATATTATCTACACAGCGCTATTTTTAGCTCCTTTTTTCATTTCCTCTCAAGTTGCACAAAATAGTGCTCCATGGATGAAGGGCAATAAATTAAAAAAGAAAGGAACCCTAAGCTTAAATGAAATATCTACCTCGGCAGAAAATTTTTTTAAAACAATTGACAGAAACAAAAAAGGAAGCGGATTAAAACCATTTAAAAGATGGGAATACCACTGGAGTTATTTTACAAAATCTGATGGAACAATTGCTCCCGCTAGTGAATTATGGACTGCTTGGGAACAAAAAAACAACCTAAATAAGACTTCTAAAAACAATGCCAACGACACGAGCAATTGGACTTCTTTAGGCCCCTATTCACACACAAATACCGCATCATGGTCTTCAGGTCAAGGTAGGGTAAATGTTGTAGCAGTAGACCCTAGCAACCCAAACACGTATTATATTGGTGCTCCGGCTGGTGGAATATGGAAGTCTACCGATGCAGGTATTAACTGGCAACCATTAACAGATTACTTACCTCAAATAGGTGTTTCTGGAATTGCAATACACCCTACAGACCCTAATACTATATATATCGCAACTGGTGATGATGACGCCGGGGATTCTTATGCTATTGGAGTTATGAAAACTACAGATGGAGGCGCAACATGGAACGCGACAGGAACAATTTCTGCCGATTCAATGAATGACATTTACATCGACCCTAGCAACACCAATACCGTATTAGTTGCAACTGATCAAGGTGTATATAAAAGCACAAATGCAGGAAGTTCTTGGTCATTAAAATTAGCTGGAAATATTCGTGATTTAAAAATGAAACCTGGAAATAGCACTATGTGGTATGCAGCATCATCAAACACCGTTTATAGATCAATAAATTCTGGTGAAAGCTTTAGTGCCATTGTAATTCCTGGGTTCGAAAATTCAACAAGAATTGTATTAGAGGTAACTGCGGCAAATTCTAATTATGTGTATTTTGTAAGTTCTGGAAATATTTTAGAAGATGGCAGTGTAAAGGAACGCAATGCTTTTATTGGACTCTACAGAAGTACAAATAGCGGTGCAACCTTTACGAAAACTGCTGAAACTAACGATATCTTTAAAAGCTCACAAGCCTGGTATGACCTAGCATTAACAGTGTCAGATAGCGACGCGAATATTGTATATGTAGGTGTTCTAAATATTTGGAAATCTATTAATGGTGGAAATAATTTTTCACAAATGAATAACTGGAGTTCTCCTACTTCTGCCTCATATACACATGCAGATATTCATTTTATGCGTTTCATAAATGGAAAGTTTTTTGCCGGTACAGATGGTGGAGTTTATGTATCTACCAATCATGGATCAAACTTTACTGATTTAACAGAAAACTTAGCAATAAGTCAATTCTACAAAATCTCTGTAGCCAAACAAAATTCTGGGAATATTGTTGGAGGGTTGCAAGACAATGGCGGGTATGCCTATAAAGATAATAGATGGAATAATTATTTTGGAGCAGACGGAATGGACTGTGCCATTAACTCTTTAAACCCTGATAACTATTTCGGATTTATACAATATGGCGGCTCTTTATACGAGACAACCGATGGAGGATTAACCAGAAAGAGTTCGGTTGGCGCACCAGCAACAGAAACAGGCGCAAGCGACAGTGGTGGTAGATGGGTAACCCCTTTAGTATCTAACAGTAAAGGTGAAATGTATTCGGGATATAGCCAACTCTACAAGTTAATAAATGGGAACTGGTCTAAAATTTCTAATTATAATTTTGGAGGTGATTTATACCATATAGAGATAGATCCAAATAACGACAATAATATCTATGTATCTAGAAGTTCAGGCCTATATAAAAGTACCGATGCTGGTAAAACATTCTCGCCACTCGCATTTGCAAAAGGAACCGTAAATTCTATTGAAATTAGCCATAATGATAGTAATGTTGCCTGGATTGTAGTAAGTTCTGGCGTTTATAAAACCACCAATCTTTTAAACGCTACGCCGACATTTACTAATATTACAGGGAATTTACCAACAGAATCTAAAATTGTTTTAAGACACCATCCAGGACATAAAGACAATAGAATCTATTTAGGGACAACGCTCGGAGTGTACTATACAGATGACACATTATCGCAATGGGTAACTTTTGACAACAAGCTACCTAATGTTGCAGTTAGAGACATAGAGATTAATGAAAAAGACGCTAAATTGTACGCGGCAACTTACGGTAGAGGTGTGTTTATGTCTGACATCACAAAGTCCTTGCCGACCAACGATATTAAATTAGTTTCTATAGACTCACCTGTAAACGACTCTAAAAGTTGTGGTAGTATTGCACCAACATTTACTGTTAGAAATCAAGGGGTAAATTCAATTTCAGCAATAACGGTAAATTACAATATTGACGGGAACACAAACTCCGTTTACAACTGGACAGGCACATTGGCTTCAGAAGCAACAACCCAAATTACAATTCCTCAATTTAGTATTACTAAGGGAGATCATACATTAAATATAGAAACTACAATTGTAAATGATCTTTATAGCTCTAATAATACAAGCACAAACACATTCACTATAACTGAATTAAACACAACGCCCACAACAATTAATTCTTTTGAAACAAGTAATGATGAATTAATCGTTGAGACAAGCGGAGATTTAAACACCAATTTATGGCAACGTGGCGCTCCGGCAAAAGAACTATTAAACGCGGCACCTACTGGAACAAATGCTTATATCACTGGCCTAACAGGAAATCACCCAGATAAAACCACCAGTTACTTATACACTAAATGCTATGATTTAACCTTGGTTTCAAATCCTGTATTAAATTTCAAAATGGCTTTTGATATTGAAGAAAACTGGGACCATATGTATGTAGAGTATACAACAAACCAAGGACAAACTTGGGCCATTTTAGGAACCGCTGCTGATGCTAATTGGTATAATAGTTCTTCTACCGCAAATGGATTACCCGGCAAACAATGGACAGGATTAGGTGAAGACTCTAACCCTTTAGGTGGGACGAATGCAACAATTCACGATTATAGCTACGACCTTGCTTCTTTCACAAACCAGCCTAGCCTAATGTTCCGTTTTAAATTTATTGCCGATGCTGCAGAAAATGAAGAAGGGGCAATGGTTGACGATTTAGTCATTACAGGAGTATTACCAGTACATGAATTTGATGAGATTGGTGGTCTATCCATATACCCCAACCCTTCTAATAGTGTCTTTAATATTAATTGGGCTCAAGGAAATGACTTCTCAATTTCGGTATTCGATTTAACAGGAAAGCTACTAATACAAGAAAAAAGTGATTCTAAATCTTTAAGAAAATTCTCTTTAGACATGTCAAAATTTGGTAAAGGCATCTATTTTGCCAACATAAAAGTTGATGACAAGCAAAGTACTAAAAAATTAATTTTAAAATAGAAGTTGTAAAAAAAAGCCTTGATTATCTAATCAAGGCTTTTTTTTACAACTTCATCTACAGTAGCATATATCAACTCGAATTCGTAGCCTTTTCGCATTAGAAAGTCTGACAACTTCTTCTTTCTTTTATAAATATTTGACTCATTAATAAGTCGATTTCTTTTTTCAGTAATTTCAAAAACCGTCTTTAAATACAACTCTTCATCTATTTCTTTTAAGGCCGTTTTAATATTATAAGCTGTAATATCTCTTAACTTTAACTCTCTTACAATTCGTTGTTTTCCCCATTTTTTTATAGAGAACTTTCCTCTTGCAAAACTTTTAGAAAATCGTTCTTCATTCACAAAATTATGTTCTAGTAAATGTAAAATTATCTGATTTCTCGCTTCCTCAATTAATACAAACTCTCTTAATTTGGTTTCAATTTCTTTATGACAACGATCTTGATACACACAATATCTTTCTAATTTTCTTTTTATTTCTTCTATTGAAAAATATTTTTTCTCAATCATAAATTGTGACTATATTTTTTTAAAAGTGTCTAACATTTAGTAACTTACAAATAAAAACCCCTAAAAATGAAAAAAATAATCTTATTTTCTTGGGGAATACTGTTAACACTTTGCACTTATTCCCAAACAACCTTATCGGCAGGAGATATTGCAATATTACAATATAATGCTGATGGATCTCCAGAAGTAATGAAGTTTTTAGCATTAAAAAGCATGGAAACAGGTACCGAAATTAATTTTACTGATAAAGGCTGGAAAAGCAATAATACCTTTCGAAACGGAGAGGGAATAGATACCTGGACTGCGCCTTCTAATATTAAATGCGGAGATATCATAACCGTTACATTTACCAATGTAAAATTAGGGACGAAGGGAGATCAAATTATAGCATACCAAGGGTCAACTAGCAGCCCTACTTTTATTTTTGCAATAAACAACAACGGAGCTGCTGTTTGGCAAGGAAATGGAAACAACAATCGAAAATCTGCCCTTCCAACAGGATTAACCAACGGAGTTAATGCTATTGCCATCACAGAAATAGATAATGCTAAATACGATAGTACCACTTTAACGGGTTCTAAATCTGCCATATTAAATGCCATTTGCACCAATGCAAATTGGACGGGTTCTAACTCAATAAATCAAACTTTTACAGATGTTTTTACCTCAGAAACCACATGGACAACTGCCTGGAGTAATCCGAATCCAGAAAATTACTTTAAAGCAATTATTAATGGAGACTACAGTACAAATACAAATGGGGATTTTACCGCTTGCGAACTTTTAGTTAACAGTTTAAAAACGCTCACCATAAGTTCTGGAGGAACCGTACGCATAGAAAACGGCATTGCAAACAATGGTGCCGTTATTGTTGAAGATAATGCCTCTTTAGTTCAAGTTACAAAAGATGGGACAAATACAGGTTCTGACTATACAGTTCAAAGACAGTCAACTTCACAATTAGAAGAAGGGAATTATACGTATTGGTCATCTCCCTTAACCTCATCTTCCTTATTGGAAATTACAGCTGCACAACGCTATTATTCATTTACTGGATCAACTCAAACATGGGTAGCAGAAACCTCTTCTACGGCTATGACACCCGGCATTGGATACATTAACACCGGGGAAACTGGCATTACCTACCCCAATACCTATATCGCAAATTTTACTGGCTCAACAGTTAACAATGGTAATATTTCAATTGCACTTGGGTTTACTTCAGATGGAGATCCTGATACTGACTGGAATTTACTAGGAAATCCATATCCTTCAGCAATTGATGCAGACGCATTTATTGCTGAAAATATGACAATTGGCGGCACGTTATATTTTTGGACACACAACACCTTAGATTCTGCTGGCAACAACACACCAGATGATTATGTGCTTTGGAATGGTACGGGCAGTACAGGAAGCTGTAGTGGGTGTATCGCGCCAACAGGCAACATTGCTTCGGGTCAAGGTTTTTTCGCACAAGCTATTTCAAGCGGATCTGCTATTTTCACAAATGCTATGAGAGTTAATTCTGACAATGATCATTTCTACAAAGGGCAACAAAAAACCGATGAACCTATAGAAATGGATAGAATTTGGCTAAACTTAAAAAATGAAGAATATTTCAGCCAATTATTAATTGGTTTTCTTGATGATGCAACAGACAATGAAGACAGGTTATTTGATGGTGTACGGTTAGAATCTGAAAATTCCATAAGTTTTAATAGCATTTTAAATGATAAACCTTTTGGAATCTTAGGTAAATCATACATGAAAAAAGAAGAAACTATTCAACTTGGCATTAGCACAACAACCGTTGGTGCCTTCGAAATTTCAATAAGCAATATGGAAGGATTATTAAAGAGTTCAGATATTATCTTAATTGACCAAGTGCTAAATATAAATCACAATTTAAATAAGAGTCCATATGCCTTTTCTATTTCTTCTCCAGTGATAAATAACACCCGTTTCAAGCTTTTTATCACAAACAGTTTGGCAAATTCTTCAGCTTACAATATTAAAAGAGCTAATTTAAAAGTATACTCTTCAATTTATGCTTTAAACATTGCATCTAATACCTCTATAAAAACAATAAATATTTATAATATACTAGGACAATTAATTTACGAAGGAAGTAATGGCAAGAAATTTTCACTAAATAATAATCAACTTGGAGCGGACAGATTACTAGTGGTAAAAATTCAATTACAGACTGGAGAAATCATTACAAAAAAAGTAATTCATGCACTGTAAATAAAAAAGGCTAAGGATTACTCCTTAGCCTTCTTCAACTATTAAAAACCAACTATTAAGCCAATTTAACTCGCAACCACATTTTAAACTTTGTAATTAAGAAAAATAGAATTGGCACTACAATTAAGGTTAAGAATGTTGCAATGAACAATCCGTAAATTACAGTCCAAGCTAATGGACCCCAGAACACAACATTGTCTCCTCCAAAATAAATATTCGCATCCAGTTCACTAAAAAGTGTAAAGAAATTAATATTTAATCCTATTGCCAACGGAATCAATCCTAATATGGTGGTAATTGCTGTTAACAATACAGGACGTAAACGTGCTCTACCCGCTTGCACTATACTTTCAAACAATGACTGCGTGTCTAAATACTCATTCTCTTCTAAATCCAATTCAATTTTCTTTCTATCAATCAACAACTGAGCATAATCTAACAATACCACTCCGTTATTTACCACAATACCAGCCAATGAGATAATCCCCATCATGGTCATCATTATAACAAATGGTGCTCCAGACAATACCAATCCACCAAATACTCCAATAAAACTCAAGAAAATGGCCAACATAATTATTCCTGGTTTAGAAACTGAATTAAACTGAAATATTAAGATAAAGAAAATCAAAGCCAACCCAGAGAAAAACGCACCGACCAAAAATGTCATTTGCTTATTTTGCTCTTCAATTTGACCTGTATAATCAATCTTTACACCTCTTGGCAGGTCTTTGAAACTTTTCATTTCATGTTGAATCTTACCTACCACAGCTGCCGCATCTGTTTCTCCTGGGGCCAATGCAGAATACACAGTTACTACACGCTTAATCGATTTGTGTTTGATGGCGCTAAATCCTGAATTATTTTTTTGAGTCGCAACTGCAGAAACTGGTACTTCAATTACTTTACCTGAATTATTTCTAAAAATAATATTCTGGTTAAATAAGGCGCTTGTATTGTACCTGTCCTCTTTATTAAAACGAACATAAATATCATAATCTTCTCCATCTTCTTTGTAAATCCCCGCTTTATTTCCAAAAATTGATGCTCTTAATTGCTGACCAACTTGACCTGTACTTATACCTAGTTCTCCAGCTTTCTTTCTATCAACAAGCACCTGCATACCTGGCTTATCTCTGTTTACATCAATTTTTAACTCATCAATTCCAGAAATGCTTCTTGTGTTGATATAATCACGCATTCTTTCAGCTGTCTGAATCAATTCAGCATAATCTTCACCTTCAATTTCAATATTAATTGGAGAACCTACTGGAGGTCCGTTTGCATCCTTTTCTACAGAAATTAACACCCCAGGGTAAATCCCAACCAATGCTGTTTGTACTTTTTGACGCAACAATTCGCTATCTAATCCTCTTCTAAATTTATATTCTCTCATAGAAGCAGTAATCTTTCCTTTGTGTGGCATTTCGGCTGATGATCCTCCATCTGTTTGAGGATTTCCAGCACCTTCTCCAACTTGAGAAACAATACTTTCAATCATAAAGTTATGGTCTCCATCCATGTAATCTTTGCTATACAAAACATCAGATACCTTCACCTCTATTAACTTCGTTATTTCATTGGTTTTTTCAATATCTGTTCCTTGTGGATACTCGATATAGACAATAATTTGGTTTGGTTTATTATCTGGGAAAAATTCTACCTTGGTTCTTTGGGATCCTAAAGACCACCCAAATGTACCGAAAGCAGCAAATAATAACATAAAAGTACCAATAACTAACACATATGGTCTCCAACCTGTCAATGCTCCTTTTAACATTCTTTCATACCAGTTTTCTAACCTTGGCAATACTTTATTTTGGAAACTGTTTGCCCATCCTCTTAAGAACAATCTATACACCCATAACATGATGGCAGTAAAAATCATCAACGTTCCTAAAGCGCTATAAACACCTCCAGATAACAATACCAATACACCTAGAGCGATCATTACACTTGTCATGATTATAATTCTCTTAACAGGCATGTTCTTATCTTCTACACTCATAAATTGTGAAACCAATACGGAGTTAAAGAAAATTGCAACAAATAAAGAAGAACCTAACACTGTTGATAAAGTAATTGGTAATAAAATCATGAAATCTCCCATCATTCCTGGCCATAAACCTAAAGGAATAAATGCGGCTACCGTGGTTGCTGTTGAAATGATAATAGGAAAAGCAATCTCGCTAATTCCTTTCTTCGCAGCTTCTACGCGGCCCATTCCTTCTTGATCCATTAATCGATACACGTTTTCTACCACTACAATACCATTATCCACTAACATTCCCAGTCCCATAATTAATCCGAAAAGAATCATGGTGTTCATGGTATATCCTAGTAAGTTTAATATCATTAACGACATAAACATCGACATTGGAATTGCAAACCCAACAAAAACTGCATTTTTAAACCCTAAGAAAAACATCAAGACGACAACCACTAATATGACACCGAAGATGATATTATTTACCAAATCATCTACTTGCCCAATTGTTTTAGAAGATTGATCATTTGTTATAGATATTTTTAAATCCTTTGGAAATCTATTTGCTATTGCATCGTCTACAATTACACGAATTTGTTCTGCGGCAGCCACCATATTCTTACCGGCACGCTTCTTCACATCTAACATTACAACATCTGCACCTTTCTCTCTAGCATAGGTAGTTTTGTCTTTATCTTTAAAGGTAACTGTCGCTACATCTTTTAAATAAATAGGACTATTAAATTCTGATTTGATCACAAAATTCCCTAATTCTGAAGGCTTCTCAATTTCTCCAATAATTCTAATGGTTCGTCTTTGACCGCTCGTAATGAAATTTCCTGCAGACATGGTTACGTTTCCATTGCTAATTGCACTTGTTACATCATTAAAACTGACTTTTGCAGCCATCATTTTATAAATATCTACAGCAACTTCTACTTCTTTATCTTGCGCACCACGAATATCGACTTTCTTAATTTCAGATAAATCTTCAATCTCATCCTGTAAAAACTCCCCAAATTCTTTTAATTTATACACAGGATAGTCACCTGAAATATTAATATTCAAGATCGGCATTTCTTCAGACATGCTCAATTCAAATACATTTGGCTCTATCTTAGCACCGTTAAAAGTTGGCCAATCTTCACTAGAAGTTTCTGTAGCAATCTCATCTTTTACTTTTTGTTTTGCTAGCTCAACACTAATACTTTCATCAAACTCTACAATAACCATAGAGTAATCTTCTTGTGACGTAGAAGTCACTTCTACCACATTACTCACCGTTTTCAACTTATCTTCCAACGGGTCTGTAATTAACTTCTCTATATCTTCTGCTGTGTTTCCTGGATATACTGTACTAATGTATATTTTTGTTTCTTTCACCTCAGGGAAATTTTCTCTGGCCATGCTTAAATAAGCAGAAATACCATAGAAGAATAACAACGCCATTATTACATAAATAGTCGTTTTGTTATTTATTGCCCAAGATGATAACTTAAACTCTTTATCTACTTGTTTTTTTTGTTTTGACATCTTTAAATGAGTTTTATTTATTAATAACTCTTACAGTTTGTCCGTTGTTTACACTACGAGCTCCTTCTTGAATAATCTCTGTTCCTACTGGTAAATTTGCAATAACTTCAATAACGTCTCCTTGGGTTTTACCAGTTTTAATTACCACTCTTTGTGCAACCGCTTCTTTGTTTTCTTTTTTGTTTTTTACCACATATACAAATTGTTCTCCATTTGCATTTTCTGAAATAATGCTTTGCGGAATTAGAATCGCTTTGTTATTTGTATAATCGTTGATTTGTAATTTAGCCGTTAAATTTGGCTTGATTTTTCCGTTTTTATTATCAACAGGAACTTCAATTTTAAAAGACCTATTACTAGGGTTTATAAAACTCCCTACTTGTTTTATGCTGCTATTTACGCGTAATCCCAATACCGGGAATACTACTTTAACGTTTTTGTTTTTAGTAATACTAGCAATATATCTTTCTGGTACATCTGTAGAAATATACATGTTGTTTAAATTAACTATTCTAAAAACTTCAGATCCTTGCCCTGGTGCAAGTACTGTTCCAGGTTCTTTAAATACATCATCAATAACTCCATCAAATGGTGCTAAAATTGTTGTCTTTTCAATCTGAGTTTTTAATTGCTCTACAGACTTTGTTTGCGCTTCATATTGAGCTTTCGCCTGTAAGTATTGCATTTCAGAGCCTATTTTTTGATTCCATAATCTTTTTTGACGCTCAAAAGTAGTTCTTGCCAGTTCCGTTTGTGTTTCTAACTGAGATAATTGCTGACTTAATCCACCATCTTTAATAGTAGCTAACACATCTCCCTTTTTAACAGCCTGCCCTTCCTTTACCAAAACGGTTGCTAAGATTCCAGGCATTTCTGGATATATTAAAATATTTTGTTTTGTTTCTACATTTCCTTGCAATTCTAAAAAGTGAGTAAACACTTCTTCTTTTGCTAAAAACGTTGTAATTAATGGAACTTTTTTATTAGTATCTAAAGCATCTAATTTGTCATTCAACATTTTAAGTTGATCTGCAAAGGCTTGTTGTTTGGTTTCAACCTCCGCTTTTTTTGCTTTAATTTTCTTAATATCTCCTGTAGCAATAATTCCTTCTACAGATTCTACTTTTTCACCTCCACAAGAGATAAATAGTAATGACGCAAATACTAGTGTATAAATTGTTTTCATGCCTGACATCTTATTTTAATGGTATATTTAATGCGTTTTCTAATGCTGCTTTTTGAGCAATCACATCTAGCATTGATTGTATATAGTTTTGTTGTTGTGTGTATAATTGATTTTGTGCTTGAGACAGATCAAAACTTGAAGAAACGCCTTCAAAGAATTTTACCTGCTGCTTTTTCTCAATTCTTTCTGCTAATTTTAAATTTTGCCTAGCCGAATCATATTGTTCTATGCTAAACTGATAATCACTTTTAGCTTTGGCCACCCCTAAATTTAATTTTTCTTTAATCTCAACAAGTTTGATGTCAGAGTTTTCTAACTCGATTTTTGCTTGTTGGGTTTTTGATTTCCTTTGAAAACTGCTAAAAATTGGGATTTTTAAGCTAACCCCCATTAATGAAGAATCGAACCATTTTTGACTACTTTTTAAAAAATCAAATGAATTCGAATTTCCTGCATATCCAAAGTTTACAAAAGCACTTAAAGAAGGCAAGGCTTTACTTTTTTCCAATTGCATTAACAATCGTTTCCCCTCTCTATCATTTTCAGCAATTTTAAAATCGATATGGTTGCTCAGGTTAAAGCTAGACGTTAAAAGTGACAAATTAATATTCGCATCTATTAATGTATCTAAATTATCAATTAACTCAAGCCCCGCTTCAATTGGTCTCCCCATAGAGAGATTCAACATTTTATAACCAATAACCTTCAGTCTTTTGGTTTTATTCAACTGACTTTTTACATTGGTAAATGTTATTTGAAGCTGCTCTACATCTTCTTCTTCGTTCAGTCCATTCTGGTAAATTTTTTGCGTGTCTCTTAAGTTCTTTTCTAAAACTTCTAAGTTGCTTTCTAAAATAGCAATACTTTTTTCAGCCACTAAAACGTTCCCGTATGCATTAATAACAGCTTCTCTAATTGCCAATGCTGTTTTCTCTTTTGCTTGTTCAGAAATCTTTAAGTAGGTTTTCGCTGATTGCAAACCAACCAGGTAAGACCCATCGAAAATTAATTGATTTAATGTAATGGCTGCATTTACCGTTTGTTTTGTTCCAAAGGCAACTGGTATAAAACCATCAGGAGTACTAGCTGCTTTGGTTTTATTTATTCCAAAATACTCTTCAACAGTATCTACAACAGAAGAGGTATTGTCAAAAAAGGCTGCAGGGAATAAAGACACTTGCTGTTTCAACCAATTTTGATAATCTACTTTGGCACTGATTTGCGGCAGGCCAATTGTAGTTGTTTCCCATTTTTTTTGCTTTGCGGCTTCAATATTGTTTTGAGCCGTTTTTGCATCGTAGTTGTTTTTTATAGCAAATTTAATCGCATCATCTAAAGAAAAACTTTTGGTTTTTTCTTGAGAAAAAGCGATGCTAACAAAACAAAAACTAAGTAGTAGTAATAATTTATTTCGCATTTTTATTTCGGTTGATTATTTATAATTATTTGATTCATAGTATATATTCCTTCTTCAGTACAAATTCCTCTCAGGTGGTATTCTAAAAAGAATTCCATTAAGGTATTCATCGAAAATTTTTGCAGGGGAAACAATTCGATATCTTTAATTCCATTTACACCATTAAAATAGATTCTAGATACAAACCCAATATTAATTGTATCTCTATACAATCCTCCCTGAACCCCTTTATTCAAATTCTCTTCAACACAACTAGTCATTACGTCGAATTGTTTTTTCTTTAAAGTAGCATATAGCTTAGGATAGTATTTTTGCAATTGATATTGTGGTGACGACTTCTCGTCCTTTAAGTGAGTCATCACAAATTTTTTGATATCATAAAGCTCCTGAATCGGATTGTGATCAAGCGCGCAGATCATATCTATACCCTGACTAATAAACTCGAACAACGCTAAAGTCACTTTCTCAACTAAATCTGTTTTGTTCTTAAAATGCGTGTAAATCGTTTTTTTGGACACACCCATTTCATTCGCAATATCATCCATGGTCACACTCTTAAACCCTAGGTTTAAAAACATTTCACTTGCTTTAAATAATATTTTATCTCTCATATTCGACTGCAAATGTACGAACGGAAACTTTAAAAACAAAAAAAGTTTCCAAAGTTTTAACAATTAATTAATATTAGCACGTTCAATATAAAATCTTTGCTACTTTTGTTTTTTTAAAACAATCACTTTGGACATTACAATTTTTCAAGAAGAATTTTTAAAATATAAAGAATCACAAAGCTTAGATAGAGACCCTAAAAACCTCTACCAACCAATTCGTTATATTTTAAACTTAAGCGGTAAAAAAATTAGACCCGTTTTAACTTTAATGGCGGCTAAAATATTTTCAGGAAACTTTAAAGTTGCACTCCCTGCTGCTTATGCCATAGAAATGTTTCATAATTTCACCTTAGTCCATGATGATATTATGGACGATGCACCATTACGAAGAGGTAATGAAACAGTGCATGAAAAGTGGGATATCAATACGGGAATTTTATCTGGTGACGCCATGCTCATTCTAGCATATCAATATTTTGAGAACTACCCTCCAGAAACATTTCAAAAACTAGCAAAATTGTTTAGCAAAACGGCTTTAGAAGTTTGTGATGGACAGCAATTGGATGTTGACTTTGAAACTAGAAATGATGTCACTATAGAAGAATACATAAAAATGATTTCTTTAAAAACGTCCGTATTAATTGGTGCTGCATTAAAGATGGGTGCAATTGTTAGTGAAGCGGATGAAACAGATGCTCAAAAACTATATGATTTTGGGCTAAACCTCGGAATCGCTTTTCAACTACAAGATGACTATTTAGACACTTATGGAAACCCAGAAACTTTCGGAAAACAAGTTGGTGGTGATATTATTGAGAACAAAAAAACCTACTTATTCTTAAAAGCATTAGAATTATCAGCGCCAGATGATAAAAATATTTTACATCAATTATTCCAAGAAAAACTAGAAAACAATGATGAAAAAATCGGTAAAACGAAAATAATCTTCAATAAGTACAACATCCCTAATCACATTAAAAATCAGATAAATGACTATAGTTTAAAAGCGTTTAATGTACTAGAAAACATGCAAATATCTGATGATGCTAAAAAGGGATTGGTTAACTTTGGAAAAGCATTAATGACAAGAAATGTGTAACTATTTACATATTTCTTAAAAAATATGTTTGGTGTAAATTAAAAAAAGAGTAATTTCGCCAAACTAAAAATGGACCCATAGCTCAGTTGGTTAGAGCATCTGACTCATAATCAGAGGGTCCCAGGTTCGAGCCCTGGTGGGTCCACTAATTTTTTATTATTATTTAATAACATAGACTTAGAAATTTTAGTATATTTATTAAATCAAGTTTCAAAAATTTTTACTCTGGGGGGATCTAAAAATGAAGAAAAAAATTAAACTTACACTAATTGTGGCCGTAGTGTTTATCGCTATGGTAAATGGACAGGCGGTTCCACCTCCAATTCCACCACCACCACCTCCTGGTTTACCCATTGATGGCGGCATTTTTTATCTTTTACTTGCAGGAATTGCTTTAGGAATAAAGAAGCTAAGAAAAAATTAATTCTTTAAAGACTGTAACTTACTTACATATTTCCCAATTACATCAAACTCTAAATTTACATTGCTTCCAACTTTTACTTGATTAAAAGTAGTGTGTTCTAATGTAAACGGAATTATTGCTACACTAAATTTAGTGGCCTGAGAATTAACAACTGTCAAACTAACTCCATTCACAGTTATCGACCCTTTCTCTATTGTTATATTATTCATTTTAGACGCATATTCAAAAGTAAAAATGGTACTTCCATTTTCCTCTATTATAGCAACACAGGTTCCAGTTTCATCTACATGACCTTGCACAATATGCCCATCTAACCTATCTCCTATTTTCATTCCTCTTTCTAAATTGACTGTATCACCAATTTTTAAACCTCCAACAGTAGTTTTTAGAAGCGTTTCTTTTATTGCCGTTACGGTATACTCATTCTTATCAATGGAAACTACCGTTAAACAAACACCATTATGAGCAACACTTTGATCAATTTTCAACTCATCAGTAAACACAGATGACACCGTTAAATGCAAGTTATCTTTTTCTTTTACAATCTTTTCTATTTTACCTAAGTCTTCAATTATTCCTGTAAACATAAATTCTAACTTTTATTTAGTTATTTTTGCAACAATCAAAATTAATAATATTGAACCATAAATTATGGAAAAATCTGAAAAAATAGTTGTCGGGATTTCAATTGGAGACATTAATGGAATTGGAATTGAGGTTATTTTAAAAACGTTTCAAGACAAGAGAATGTTAGATTTTTGTACACCTGTGCTTTTTGGGTCAACAAAGACAGTCTCATTTCACAAAAAAAGACTGAATATCGACACGCATATTCATGGGATAACATCCATAAACCAACTAGCTCACAACAAAATAAATCTTCTTAATATTTGGAAAGAAGAAGTACCTATTGAATTGGGTGCTGCCACTAAAGAATCTGGCGAATGCGCTTATAAATCAATAGAATCTGCTGTTAAACATCTAAACCAAAATCAAATTGATGTATTACTAACTGCACCTATCAATAAAGAAAACATTCAATCCGATACTTTTAACTTCCCTGGCCATACAGAATATTTAGAAAGTGAATTAGAAGGAGAAAGTTTAATGATTTTAATTTCTGACACATTAAGAGTCGGTTTAATTACTGGACACATTCCTATTTCTAAGGTTTCAGAACAGATAAAACCAGCATTGATTAAAAAGAAGGTTGACATTTTACATAAATCCTTAAAAGAAGATTTCGGAATAAGAAAACCTAAAATTGCTGTTTTAGGTCTAAACCCTCATTGTGGTGATAAAGGTGTAATTGGCAAAGAAGATGACGAAATTATTAGACCAACAATAAAAGAAATTCAAGATACTGGAAAAATAGTTTTTGGCCCATATGCTGCCGATGGCTTCTTTGGATCTAATACATACAAACAATTTGACGGTGTACTAGCAATGTATCACGATCAAGGCTTAGCTCCTTTTAAAGCATTATCGTTTGGAAACGGTGTAAACTTTACTGCCGGTTTATCCAAAATAAGAACTTCACCAGACCATGGAACTGCTTTTGAGATTGCCGGAAAGAACCAAGCAAACCCAACATCTTTTAAAGAAGCTCTATTTACAGGACTAGAAATATTTAACAAACGAAAAGAATACAAAAAGTTAACACATAACGTGCTTGAGACTAAATAAATAGATTAAATTTCTTTTTTAAAGAATGTTTATTAAATAAAACTATTTTTTATATCTTTGCCCGCTCAAATTGATTTTGTAGATGAAAGACTTAAAACAATTTAATATTCCTTTTATAGGATTAAACGATGAAAGTCATTTATTTGAATATCAAATTGACAATACGTTCTTTGACGCTTATAAATTTGATGAGTATTTTGGTGCAAATATTGAGGTTGAACTAACATTCAATAAAAAAAACACCATGTTGGCATTGACCTTTGTTGCAAAAGGAACCGTTAACATTACCTGTGATGTTAGTGGAGAACCATTTGATCAAGAAATTAATGCAGATTTATCTCTAATTGTAAAATTTGGAGAAGAATTTAATGATGAAAATGAAGAGCTATTAATTCTTCCCTATTCAGCATATCAAATTAATGTTGCACAATACATCTATGAGATGATTGTATTGAATGTACCATCAAAAAGAGTTCACCCTAAAGTTTCAGATGGAACTTTAGAATCAGAAGCGCTAGAGCGGTTAAATAAATTAAGAGTAACAAAAGAAAAAACTACAGTAAATGTAGACCCTAGATGGGATAAATTAAAAAGTTTAATAACAGTAAAAAAGACATAAAATGGCACATCCAAAGAGAAAAATATCGAAAACTAGAAGAGACAAAAGAAGAACTCACTACAAAGCGAGTGTTCCTCAAATTGCCGTAGATCCAACAACAGGAGAAGCTCACTTATACCACAGAGCTCACTGGCATGAAGGAAAATTATATTACAGAGGACAAATTGTATTAGAATCTGCAATTGCAGAAGCTTAATCTTCCTCTAAAAAAGTAAACAAAACTCTCAATTTTGAGAGTTTTTTTTTGTTTTTTTACCAAAAACTATCGTTTATGATAATTTTTGAGTAAAAATGTGAAATAAATTTCATTTCTTTGAATACTCGCTTTTTTAATAAAAAAGAAGCTCCTTTCAATAAAAAGGTAATATTATGACAAAAACAACTGCAGCTATAACAGCAGTAGGGAAATACG
>Ga0209395_1000595_pt1 | contig 52453 bp, 45 predicted proteins | sample GOMGulsemesocosm_3_FD_184635 | JGI IMG/M metagenome (GOLD analysis project Ga0209395, IMG submission 184635) | Methane-oxidizing microbial communities from mesocosms in the Gulf of Mexico - GOM9D Gulf of Mexico (SPAdes) (version 2) | ecosystem: Environmental > Aquatic > Marine > Cold seeps... | reverse complement strand
CGTGGCAAATGTGCCGCTGGGCAGGGTAAATGTCAGTGTCAGGCTATCTTGTTGCCAGCTAGCGCTCAATTGCTGTGGCACGGTGCGCAGGGCCCGGCGCTCGGCCTTAAGCCCCATTCGTTGGAGTCCCGCGGTGAGTTGCGGGTAGCGGTTAAACACCGCTGTCTCCACACTCGCCACTTCGGCTGCCACCTGTAGCTTGGACGGCTCGCCGTACATCGCTCCGCTGGGGTGAATGTCGCCGCTGGCCAGACGCGGGGACAGATCTTCGCCGTCGGGAACAAAAATACTGTTGGAACCGTTCAAGATAGGCAGGTCTCCCTCTAGCAGAGTGTTCCAAGTATTCTGGCGCACGCGCTCGGACAAAATCTCGTTAAATAGATAGGCCCGAGCAGCCGACAGGTAGATGCCGCGCAAATGCTTCTTCGCTTTGAGCGTACCGGCAAATAACGCCTGGGCACTGCGCAGGTTCTGCCCGCCCCGGCCGAAGCGCTGCTCGCCGAAGTAATTGGGGAACCCTTGCTGGCTAAGCCGCGCAAGCGCCTGATCGCAGCCCGCACGATCGCCTTCAATCTCACTGAGGCAAATTGTAAATTGATTGCCTCGATGGGCGCCGCGGCGCAGTTTGCGCAGGTGTCTGCACTGCTGCAGTACGGTTAACTGCTCACCGTTGAGTACGGAAAAATCTGGCGCGGCGCTGCCGGGTAGGTGCACACTAAACCACTGGCGAGTGGTGGCATTGCGATCCTTCATACCGCTGTAACTGACCTGACGCAGTGCCAAGCCAGACAGCCGCGCTAACTGCTGCGCTACCTGCTCGGTATTGAGACCGCGCTTCTCGATAAACAAGAACACGTGTTCGCCGCAACCCTCAGGCTCGAAACCCAGTATTTCCTCCACCTGAAAACTGTCTAATTGCTGGCGCAGCAAGCCGCTTAGCGCCGGTTTCCCCTCGGTATAGGGCAGCGAAGTGGGCAGTTCAAGGGGCGTATTGTCGGCACCGGCTGTGGTGGCCAGGGGCTCGCTACCGGTGTCTATAGGGTTTGACATAGTGATAACATCGTCATTTATTCCAGTCATTACAATTCTGTTATTTCAAGCTAGGGCACAAAATTTACGGCGATCGCTGCAGTGAATCACTGAGCTCTAACAGCACCACGGCATGGCAGGCAATGCCTTCCCGGCGCCCGGTAAAACCCAGACCCTCGGTAGTGGTGGCCTTAATATTGATCGCAGTACCTGCCACCTGCAGGTCCGCCGCTAGGTTCACCACCATCGCCAAGGTATGGGGGGCCATTTTGGGGGCCTGGGCAATCAGGGTAATATCGGCATTACCAAGCTTAAAACCCGCTGCCAACACCATCGTGTTGACCGAGCGCAACAACTCACGGCTGTCGACATTGGCGTAGCGGTTATCGGTGTCGGGAAAATGCTGGCCGATATCCCCCAGCCCACAGGCCCCCAACAGAGCGTCGCACAGCGCGTGAATCAACACGTCGCCGTCAGAGTGGGCCACCAGAGCGCGCTCATAAGGAATGCTGACGCCACCAAGAACCAGCGACCCACCGAGATCCTCAGCGAAGCGATGAACGTCGTAGCCATGACCAATACGCATTAAGCGGTACCTTTCGATAAATAGAATTCTGCCAGTGCAAGATCCGCAGCATGAGTGATTTTTATATTATGGCTCGCCCCCGCCACTACCTGGGGCCGGTGGCCCGCCCATTCCATAGCGGAGGATTCGTCGGTAACTGCTATCCCCGCCGCCAGCGCTCCCGTCAGTGATTGTAGCAATAGCTCGGCGGGAAATAGTTGTGGGGTCTGGGCCAGCCACAGCCGGTCCCTATCGATGGTCTGACTGATGGCACCACTATCATCGAGTTGCTTGACCGTATCGGTGGCGGCGCTGGCTAAGATGCCGCCGCAGCCGCCGGCGGTGACGGTCTCAATCAGTCGGTTAATATCGGCCACCGCGACACAGGGCCTGGCGACATCGTGAACCAGCAGCCAGCTGCGCTGCCAATCCGCGGTAGTACTGTCTCGCTTAATCATTTGCATACTGTTGAATACCGATTGGCTGCGCTGCGCACCGCCAATTACTGTTTTGATAGCGGGGTTTGTCGCCAGCTCCAACGATGGCCAGTACCGGTCCTGTGCGGCCAATGCCACCACTATGTCATCGATCGCCGCTACTCGTAACAGCGTTCCCAGGGTATGTTCGATCACAGTTTTTGCGCCCAGAGGCAGATACTGTTTGGGCCTAGCTCCACCGACTCGACGGCCGATGCCGGCGGCGGGCACGATAGCAACAATGCGCGGCGCACTAGTCATCTTTTTTTTCCACCAACAGATAAAATGTTTCGTCGTCGCGAATCAGGCCCAGCTCTGTTCTGGCTCTATCCTCTACCCCCTGCAAGCCATTTTTTAGGTTGCGCACATCAGTTTCCAGCAATTGATTACGCTCGCTCAGCTGTCTGTTGACGTCGTCTTGCTGTTCTATTTTATGCTCCAGAGCGACGATATGTGCCCAGCTGCCAGGGCCGATCCACAGGCGGTACTGTAGGCCGATCAGAAATATCAGCAGCAGAAGCAGTATCCAGCGCATGGGCTTAAGTCACTTTTGTTAACATGTAGGCATTACTCGAACTCAGCACACAGCAAAAAAAAGGCGCGCCTGAAGTGCGCGCCTCGCTGCCACAACAAGCTCAGTGTAGCGGTACAATCGCGATCTACCTATCGCGCGGCAAATTCTTCGCGCCCGCGGTAGGGCGCCGCAGCTGCTAACTCCGCTTCGATACGCAGCAAGCGGTTATACTTGGCAACCCGATCGGAGCGACACAACGAACCGGTTTTTATTTGTCCGGCGGCCGTGGCCACCGCCAAATCGGCAATAGTGGTGTCTTCAGTTTCACCGGAGCGGTGGGATATAACCACCCCGTAGCCCGCGGCTTTAGCCATTTTAATAGCTTCCAACGTTTCGCTGAGAGTGCCGATCTGATTGAATTTAATCAAAATGGCGTTGGCCACCCCCAGCTCGATGCCCTGCTGCAGAATTTTAGTATTGGTGACAAACAGGTCGTCACCGACCAGCTGGATCTTGTCTCCGAGAATCTCAGTTTGGTATTTCCAGCCGTCCCAGTCCGACTCATCGAGGCCATCTTCGATGGAGATAATGGGGTATTCCCGGCACAGCTGCGCTAGATAGTCACTAAAACCTTCACTGCTAAACACCTTGCCCTCTCCGGCCAGGTCGTATTCGCCGTTTTTATAAAATTCGGAGGCCGCGCAGTCCAGTGCCAGCGTGACATCCTCGCCCAGACTATAGCCGGCCGCGGCCACCGCGGTTTTTATCACCGCCAGTGCCTCGGCATTGGAGGCGAGGTTTGGGGCAAAACCGCCCTCGTCACCGACCGCGGTGCTCAACCCCTTGGACTTCAGTACGCTTTTCAGGGAGTGAAATATTTCTGCCCCCATGCGCAGTCCCTCAGCAAAAGACTTGGCCCCTACCGGTTGCACCATAAATTCCTGAATATCGACATTGTTGTCGGCATGTTCGCCGCCATTGATAATATTCATCATTGGCACCGGCATACTGTATTGACCCGCCGTGCCGTTGAGTTCGGCAATATGTTGATACAGGGGAATGTTCTTTTCGATTGCCGCCGCCTTGGCCGCCGCTAACGATACCGCCAAAATTGCATTGGCACCTAGATTAGCTTTTCCCTCGGTACCGTCGGCATCGATCATCAACTGATCTATGTGTTTCTGGGCGCCTGCATCCTGGCCCAACAGCAGTGTTCTGATGGTCGTATTAACATTGCTTACCGCAGTCAACACACCCTTGCCCAGATAGCGACTCTTGTCGCCGTCACGCAGTTCCAGCGCCTCCCTGGAACCGGTCGAAGCACCGCTGGGGGCACAGGCACTGCCGACCGCGCCGGAGGCCAGTACCACATCGACTTCGATGGTGGGATTGCCGCGGGAGTCGAGTACTTCAAATGCTTTGATATCTGCTATTTCAGCCATGGGCCATGTGCTCCAATGTTGGTCAATGTGGTCGCCGCTGCTAACGCCTGTTGCAGCTCAGCTTATGTCTAATTCCGGTAGCGACTTAATTAAGTCGTCCACCGCCTTCATCTGTTGTAAAAACCCTTGCAATTGGTCCAGCGGCAGTGCCGAGGGACCATCACAAAGAGCCCGGTCCGGATCGGGGTGAGTCTCAATAAACAGGCCGCCAATTTTTTGCATAAGTCCGGCCCGGGCCAGCTCTGCCACCTGCCGGCGGCGTCCGCTAGAGGCCTCAGCCAAAGGGTCTCGACACTGTAGGGCATGGGTAACGTCAAAAATAATCGGCGCGCCGCCGCTGACCTCTTTCATGGTGCGAAAGCCCAGCATATCGACCACCAGATTGTCGTAGCCAAAGTTACTGCCACGCTCACACAACATGATCTGCTCATTGCCGCACTCGGCAAATTTTTCGACAATATTTTTCATTTGCCCGGGGCTTAAAAACTGCGGCTTTTTAATATTGACTGCATTGCCGGTGGCGGCCATCGCCGCCACTAAATCGGTCTGCCTGGCGAGAAATGCTGGCAGCTGTATCACGTCGCAGACCTGGGCTACTGGCACCACCTGGGCGATTTCGTGAACATCGGTAATGACTGGAATATTGAAAGTATTTTTGATCTCTTCGAAAATACGCAGCCCCTGTTCCATACCTGGACCGCGATAGGAATTCATCGACGAGCGGTTGGCCTTGTCAAAGGAGGCCTTAAATACATAGGGTATATCCAGCCGCGCGCAGACCTCTACGTGGTGCTCGGCGATTTGCATGGCCAAGTCCCGGGACTCCAACACATTCATGCCACCAAAAAGCACCATGGGTAAATGATTAGCTACGGAACACTCGCCGACAGCTATGATTTTCTCGGCCATGGCTTGCGTCCTCAAGCGGAGTTTTTGCTATCGGTTTCGGCGTAGGCGAATGCCGCATTCACAAAGCCGCTAAATAGTGGGTGCCCGTCTCTGGGCGTGGACGTGAACTCTGGGTGAAATTGACAGGCAATAAACCAAGGGTGATCCGGCAGCTCCACCACCTCGACCAAGGTGTCGTCGGCGGACCAGCCACCTATACGCAAACCCGCCGCTTGCAGTTGATCGAGGTAGTTATTGTTGACCTCGTAACGATGGCGGTGACGCTCTACTACCAGGTCGCTGTTGTATACGTTTTTAACGCGTGAATCGGTCACTAGACGGCACTCCTGCCCGCCCAGGCGCATAGTGCCGCCCAGATCGGCAGACTCATCGCGCAACTCGGTTTTACCCTCGGCATCGACCCACTCGGTAATCAGAGCGATAACCGGGTGCGGCGACTGCTTGTCAAATTCGGTGCTGTTGGCAGCGGGCAAATTGGCCACATTACGGGCAAACTCGATGATCGCGACATGCAGTCCCAGACAGATACCCAAATACGGGATGTTATTTTCCCGAGCATGGCGCACGGTGGCGATCTTACCCTCGACCCCACGGTTGCCAAACCCACCGGGAACCAAAATACCGTCTACACCCTGTAGGAGACCGACACCTTCATCCTCTATGCGCTGGGAGTCAACATAGCGAATATTGACCTTGGTGCGCTCATTAATGCCAGCGTGGTGCAGCGCTTCGTTAAGTGATTTGTAGGCGTCAATCAGTTCCATGTACTTGCCGACCATCGCGATAGTCACTTCCCGCTCGGGGTTAAGTGCGCCGTCGATAACTCGATCCCACTCGGACAGGTCCGCGTCCTCGCACTCCAGCCCCAGGCGCTCAACGATAAGAGCGTCCAGACCGCGACTATGCAAAACACCGGGGATGCGATAAATAGTGTCGGCATCTTCCAGTGCTATTACCGCCCGCTCCTCGACATTGGTAAAAGAGGAAATTTTCCGTAGCGAACCTGCGTCGATCTGATGGTCAGAACGGCACAGTAATATGTCGGGCTGAAGACCGATGGAGCGAAGCTCCTTGACCGAGTGCTGAGTGGGTTTGGTCTTAGTTTCGCCGGCGGTGGCAATATAGGGCACCAGGGTCAAATGCATTAGCAGCGCCCGCTGGGGCCCCAATTCCGTCTTCAGCTGCCGCGCAGCTTCGAAGAAGGGCAGCCCCTCAATGTCGCCGATGGTGCCGCCAATCTCGACAATCGCCACCTCGGCATCGCCGGCCCCCTCGATCACCCGACGCTTAATTTCGTCGGTAATATGGGGGATAACCTGTACCGTGCCACCTAAATAATCGCCCCGGCGCTCCTTGCGCAGCACGGTCTCATAGACTCTGCCGGTGGTGAAATTATTGCGCTTGCCCATTTTGGTGCGCAGGAAGCGCTCGTAGTGACCCAGATCCAGGTCGGTCTCGGCACCGTCGTTGGTGACAAATACCTCGCCGTGCTGAAAGGGGCTCATAGTGCCGGGGTCGACATTGATATAAGGGTCCAATTTCATCATGGTAACCCGAATCCCCCGGGACTCTAGAATGGCCGCCAGTGATGCCGAAGCAATACCCTTACCTAAAGACGATACAACACCGCCTGTGACGAAGATAAATCGAGTCGCCATGATAGCCCTATAGTAGTTAAACGTTGCTTAATAAATCGATGCAATTAATGACAGGCATTAATACACGCGTATTGCCGGGGGAGAATTTGGGACCTGAGTGGGTCGAGACATCCCTCCAGAGATGGGAGATCAGTTTACCAGCATTGGGGGGGGCGCTCAATCATTAATCCGCCTAGCTACCGGCTATTTACCCGCAACTGCGCCCCTAATGAGGTCACTCAGGGGTAGTGTTGCCAGCGCTTAATGCGCAGACAGAATGCTCTGGGGTCTTCCCCCTGGGGCTTAAATTCTGAATACCAGTCCTCCAGCACAAATAACATAAATTTTGACTGCTGGCCGTCACCCTTAGAACGGGCTATTTTCTCCAATAATTGCTGCTTCATTTCTCCGTAGGGGGGCAGATCTTCCTCTAGCAGCTGCTCGTAGACATATTGATAGCGGGCACAAAAGTGTTCGTTATCCGATTGGCAGGACAACAGTAGCGATATCAGCAAAAATGCAAAGACGGTTTTCATGGCGGTAGCCCCCAGCGCCGGTCGAAGCGCTACTCATAAGTAATGCCGAAAAAGCTGACTGCACTGCTGAGCCCGCGGGTCCTGTGCCCGCTAGTCGACACCGCCTCAGTGCGGCCTATTGCATTGATGTCGCACTGACCCGCACCCCTGGCACTACCCCTTTAGCAGACAAAAAAACGCAGGGGCTGCTGCCGCTGCGTTAGTAGTGAACAGACACTCAGCAAGTTGGCGCCTAGATGGCCTCGAACAGACCCGCGGCACCCATGCCACCGCCGATACACATACTGACTAAACCGTATTTCTTGTTGCGGCGTTTAAGCTCCCGCAGCAGATGCCCGGTCAACCGGGTACCGGTCATACCAAAAGGGTGACCGATGGCGATCGAGCCCCCGTTAACATTGTAGATCTCCGGGTCTATTTCCAGCTTGTCCCGGGAGTATAGACACTGTGAAGCAAAAGCCTCGTTGAGCTCAACCAAATCGATGTCGCTTATGCTCAGGCCCTTGGCCTTTAACAGCCTAGGAATGGCAAACACCGGACCAATACCCATCTCGTCGGGCTCGCAACCGGCTACCGCGAAACCGCGAAAATAACCCATTGGCTCCAGCCCCAGCTGATTGGCTCGCTCAGCACTCATCACAATACACATGGCGGCACCGTCGGCAAGCTGAGAAGAGTTGCCGGCGGTAACCGTACCCTGCTCAGTATCAAACACCGGCTTGAGACTGCCCAGCCCCTCAATAGTGGTGTTGGCACGGTTACATTCGTCCCGATCTACTACACCGCTGACTACCGACGTCTCTCCAGTGGCTTTGTCCGTTTTCCTCCACTGCACGGCCATCGGTGAAATCTCATCGGCAAACAAGTTCGCCTCTTGGGCGGCGGCAGTGCGCAGCTGACTGCGCAAAGAAAATTCGTCTTGGTATTCGCGGCTCAAGTTATAACGCTTGGCGACCACCTCGGCGGTGTCCCCCATGGCCATAAACAGATCCGGCTTGTGCTCTATAATACGTTTGTTGGGCTCTGACTGCCCCGGTGTGCCCCTACTATTGCCGGTTATCGACTCGACTCCGCCGGCAAAGACAACGTCGGCACAACCGCTGGCGACCTGGTTGGCGGCGACAGCTATAGAGTTGAGACCCGAGGAACAGGCCCGACTAATGGTGGTCCCTGCTACATTAATACCCAGGCCAGAGAGAATGGCCACCGAACGAGCTATATTGCCACCCTGCTCGCCGCTTTGGCCACCGGCACCAATCACCAAATCTTCGACCTCACCGGGGTCGAGTTTAGGATTTCTCTTGAGTAGCTGGTCGGCCAAATGCGCCAGCATGTCATCGGAACGGGTCATATTGAATGTGCCCCGGAACGACTTGGCCAAGCCGGTGCGGATGCAATCGACGATCACAACGTCTCTCATAGTATTCTCCTGGTTTTATTATCCTCGATCGCTTAATAAGACATTGAGTACGTCGGTATACTGACGCACTCAATGGTACTGCCTATTACTTGGGCTGCATGCGAATACCGCCGTCCATGCGGATACACTCACCGTTGATATAGTCGTTTTCAACAATGCTCTGGGCCAGGTGTGCTATCTCGTCGGGCTTACCCAGACGCTTAGGGTATAACACTTGGCTGGCCAGTGGACGAATAGCCTCTTCGATTTCCGGAGTCAATTCCTCGGCACCGCCCATCATTAGCGGCGTATAAATCAGACCCGGTACGATGGTATTACAGCGAATACCCAATACTGCCAGATCCCGTGCGATGGGCAGGGTCATGCCAACTACACCCCCCTTGGAGGCTGAATACGCGGCCTGACCAATTTGCCCCTCGTAGGCTGCTACCGAGGCGGTATTGATGATAACACCGCGGCCGCCATCGTCGTTGATGGTCTCGTTGTTTGCCATTTGCTCTGCGCACAGACGCAGCACATTAAAGGTACCAATAAGATTAATCTGCAAGATGCGCTCGAACTGATCCAGCGGAAAAGGACCTTTTTTACCCATGGTGCGATGGGCGTTGCCGGTACCTGCGTAGTTACAGCAGATATGGATGGCACCAAAAACTTCCATGACCTTGGCGATAGCAGCCTCTACCGAGGCATTGTCGGTTACATTCACATTGCAATAAATGACATTTTCGCCCAATTCATCGACTAAAGCCTGACCTTTGGCTTCGTTCATATCAAAGATCGCGCACTTACAACCCTGTGCACTAAAGCGCTTAACCGTGGCGCGGCCCAGACCCGATGCGCCACCGGTGATGACCGCGATTTTTCCATTTAATTCCATGTTAATTCCTCTGTTATTACATTCAGTTTGGTTTTTGTGGAGGGGGCAATACTAGCACAGTGAATACGATTGACCATATCAGGGGGGGTTTATTACCGCCCTGTAATTGATTGCCCCGGGGGTTCGAGCCGAGCGCAAATATCGAGCCCAGATTTGGCGGCAACATAACCGGCACAGACCCAGTAGCCTACCGCCGCCGCCAACTCACCGTCTAAATATAATAACGGTGTTCTACCGCGCAGCCAGGGTTCTACCCGATACTCCTGCAACAGTTTTTTTAGACTCTGGGAGTGCGCCCTACCGCTGGGCCGACAGCGCTCACCGCCGCGGCGAAAACGTATTTCCACCGTCTTCGCCGCAGCCAATAGCGCGGGGTCGAGGCCTCCGCTAGCACAGGGTTCGAGACTCAACACCCCGAAGCCAGCCACCGTTACCGGCGCCGAGCTATCCCAGGGATAACTGGCTGCGGTATCAATCGGTGGCGGTACCGCTAGTGCATAGAGCATGCCGTCGAAGCGCCGCAGTTGCACCCCTTGGCCTTCGGCGGAGGACCACTGCAGCAGTGGTTGCGCATCGGGGCCAGCGCCGACGACTTCAGCCAGGCCCACCTCCAACTGCACCGCACTAGGGCAGGCCAACTGCTGTTGATCCAGCCAATAGCGCAGGACATTTTTTTGCCGCGACAAGCTCAGGCGGGCCAATAGCGCCACCGCCAGCGTATTGCTGCCATCCACTTGCAGCTGCTTTTGGTCCTGCTGGGCCAGCTCCGCATTCAACAGCGCAGATTCCTCGCTGAGACGGGCTGCCCGGGCCAAAGTGGTGCGATATGCCGGCCAGCGATGGGACAAATGCGGTAATATTTGCAGCCGCATAAAGTTGCGCTCATAGTCTAGACTGGCGTTACTAGGATCCTCAACCCACTGCAATTGCTGCTCATTGGCATAGTGCTCCAGCGCCGAGCGCGGGCTGGTCAATAGCGGCCGCAACAACTGCCCCGCTGCCAGGGGCCGCGCGGCGGGCATTGCCCCCAACCCGCGAGAGCCACTGCCACGTAGCATTCGCAGCAGCAGCGTTTCCACCTGGTCATCCTGATGGTGGGCCATTAGCAACACGTCACCGGGCTCGAGCACCGCTTCAAATACCTGGTAACGTGCCCGCCGCGCCCGCTGCTCAATACTGCCCCGGTCAAAAGCGGTGGTATCGACCCGATGCACGGCGATTGGCAGTTGCAGGGTCTCGGCTTGGTGGCGACAGTGATCCGCCCAAACAGCTGAATCGGGGTGTAATTGATGATCGACATGAATCACCTGTAGCGGTGGTGGCCGGTGGCCCAGCTGGCGCTGCTGTCGATGTAACTGAACCAATAAATGTAGTAACACGGTGGAGTCGAGGCCGCCACTAAAGGCGACTAGCCAGCGCGGTGCGGCCAGTAGCGGCGCCATTACTGGCAATAGCGATTGCACTGACAACATGGTCAAAGCCGCCGCCGCAATGACGCCTTAGCAGCGCTCGTACACTGTTTAGTCATCATAATGTAGTCGCACATTGTCCTGGCCAAAATGACTGCGCAGCCCGGCGATTAGTTCATCGCTTGGCAGTACCCGCCACTGCTCGCCGAGGCATAGCTGGCCGCTGGCGTCGGCACGCCGGTAGTTGACCACCACCGGGCACTGGCCGCCCGCCAAGCCTGGCTCCAGCAGCGCCTGAAATCGCTTGCTAAAGCTCAATGCACCGCTAGACCTGCCAAAATCGGCCGCTCCCAGCGTTAATTGCAGTGCACTGACCCTAGACTGGCGAGCCTCTAATAGCGTTCTGACACTTTTGACTCGCACCTTTAGCTGGCCATTGTAATCGTCGAAGCTGACCTGCCCTTCCACCACAAGAATACGGTCTTTAACTATTTTCTCCCGATTCTCCTCATAGCTGTCGGCAAACAGTGCCACCTCAATGCGCGCCGAGCGGTCGTCTAAGGTGACAAAGGCCATGGTGTCACCGCGTTTATTTTTCATGGTGCGCATGGCCACGACCAGCCCCGCCATAAACTGATTATTGCGATCGGCCTTCAAATCGACAATGCGATTACGGGCAAACTGCCGCACCTCTTGTTCGTACTCATCAATCGGGTGTCCGGTCACATAGAGACCCAGAGTGTCTTTCTCTCCTCCGAGCTGCTCCTTTGGGGACCAAGGCCGGATATGCCGATAGTCGGCATAGACATCAACGCTATCACCGGCGGGAACCACATCGCCAAACATATCCATTATACCGGCGTCACGGTTGCCGGCACTTTGCTCCGCCGCCTTCACCGCCTCGGGGGTCGAGGCCATTAAGATGGAGCGGGGCACCTGTAAGCTGTCAAAGGAACCACTGCGAATCAAGGCATCCATGGCACGTTTATTAACTTTGCGCGAATCGGTACGCTCACAAAAATCAAACAGGTTTTCAAAGGGACCACCGGCGGCCCTAGCCTCAATGATAGCTTCGACAGGCCCCTCTCCCAGCCCCTTAATCGCCCCCAGACCGTAGATAATGGCGCCGGCTTTATTAACGGTGAACATAAACTCACCCTCGTTGACGTCCGGCAATTTCAGCGTCAGTTTCATCGCCCGGCACTCTTCAATGAAAATCACTATTTTGTCGGTGTTCTGCATTTCCGAGCTCATGGTCGCAGCCATAAACTCAGCGGGGTAGTGGGTTTTCAGCCAAGCGGTTTGATAGGACACCAGCGCGTAGGCGGCGGAGTGAGACTTGTTAAAGCCGTAGCCGGCAAATTTCTCTACCAGGTCAAAAATTTTCATCGCCAGATCGGGCTTTACGCCCAGGCCCTTAGCCCCATCTTCAAAGCTCTCGCGCTGTTTGGCCATCTCCTCGGGTTTTTTCTTACCCATGGCACGACGCAACATATCCGCGCCACCGAGACTGTAGCCCGCCAGCACCTGGGCAATCTGCATGACCTGTTCCTGATAGACGATGACCCCGTAGGTGGGTTCGAGAATCGGCTTCAACCACTCATGCTGATACTGGGCATCGGGGTAGGCTACCTCGGCACGGCCGTGCTTGCGATTGACAAAGTCGTCGACCATGCCGGAATCCAGCGGCCCCGGTCGAAACAGCGCTACCAGGGCGATCATATCTTCCAAATTGTCCGGCTGCAGCCGCCGGATCAGATCTTTCATGCCCCTCGATTCCAGCTGGAATACGGCGGTAGTCTCCGCCCGCTTTAACAGCGCGTAGGTTGCGTTGTCGTCCAAGGGAATACTTTCAATTTTGATATCGGCGCTGACACCGGCCACTGGCCGGTTAATCATTTTTACCGCCCAGTCAATAATAGTGAGGGTGCGCAGGCCGAGAAAGTCGAATTTGACCAGGCCTGCCTCTTCCACATCGTTTTTATCGAATTGCGTCACCAGGCCGCGACCGGTTTCGTCACAGTACAGCGGCGCAAAATCAGTCAGCTTGGAGGGGGCGATAACCACCCCGCCGGCGTGTTTGCCGACGTTGCGAGTAATCCCCTCCAGCTGCACCGCCATATTCCATATTTCTTGGGCCTGCTCGTCGTCGCGCAGGAAGTCGCGCAGCAGCTGCTCCTGTTCAAAGGCATTGGCCAGAGTCATACCGACCTCGAAGGGAATCATCTTTGACAACTTGTCCGCCAGACCGTAGGCCTTCCCCTGCGCCCGGGCCACATCCCGCACTACCGCTTTTGCGGCCATGGTGCCAAAGGTGATGATCTGGCTCACCGCGTCTCTGCCGTAAGTGTCTGCCACATAACTAATCACTTTATCGCGATTATCCATGCAAAAATCGACATCGAAATCGGGCATCGATACACGCTCAGGATTGAGAAAGCGCTCGAACAGCAGCTCGTATTCCAGCGGGTCCAAGTCGGTTATCTTTTGCGCATAGGCCACCAGAGAGCCGGCGCCGGAGCCACGGCCGGGACCAACCGGAATACCTTGATCTTTGGCCCACTGAATAAAGTCCATAACAATCAGAAAATAACCGGGAAACCCCATTGCCAGAATAATATCCAGCTCGAAGTCGAGGCGCTCCCGGTAGGCGGGCAATTTTTCTGCGGCACTGTCGCCGAATAAAAAAGCCAGGCGCTCGTTGAGACCCTCAATGGAAATCTTGCGGAAAAAGACCCCCGTGCGCAGCTCCTTGGCATACTCCGGGCTCTGCTCCCGCCCCTGCCAAGTTTCCGCAAACACCTTGCGGGTCTGCTCCTGCAGCCCCTCCAGGGACTCACTTTGGAAAAAAGCATCGCGCTCAAAGTCATCGGGAATGGGATATTCTGGCAGAAAGATCTCCCCCAGTTTTATCTCGACATTGCAGCGCTTGGCGATCTCCACTGTATTAGCCAGCGCCTCGGGGATATCACTGAACAGCTCCGCCATTTCCTCTGCCGAGCGCAAATACTGTTGGTCGCTGTAATTGTGAGCGCGGCGCGGATCGTCCAATGCCCGCCCCTCCCGAATACAGACTCGGGTCTCGTGGGCCTCGAAGTCCGAGGCTGCAAAGAAGCGCACATCGTTGGTGGCCACCACTGGGCAGTTCGTCGCCGTCGCCAACGCCACCGCCCGGTGTAAATATTCTTCATCATTATCCCTACCGGTGCGCTGTAATTCCAGATAGAAGCGTTGGGGGAACAGCGCCATCAGTTTTTCCAACCGCTCGGCGGCATGGGCCGGGGTTGAGGACAACAGAGCCCGCCCTACTTCACCCACTTTCCCCCCGGACAGGGCAATAAGCCCCTCGGAGAACTGCGCCAACCAGGAGTACTTAATATAGGGCTGCCCGAGGTACTGGCCGCTTTGGTAGGCCATAGACATCAGCTCGGTCAGATTTTGATAACCGGTGTTGTTTTGGGCCAATAGGCACAGGGTGCTGATTTGGGTTTCATCCTCGTCTGCCATCACATGGAAGTCCGAGCCGTAAATGGGTTTTACTCCCGCTGCTTGGGCCGCCTTGTGAAATTTGATCAGGGCATAGAAGTTGCAGTGGTCAGTCAGCGCAACCGCTGGCATGCCCATATTGGCGACCGCTTTAACCAAAGGCTTAATGCGTAACAGGCCGTCTACCAGCGAGAATTCACTGTGTAGCCGCAGGTGTACAAAAGATGGTGTCATGGTTGGAAAACCGCAGTATCAGTGGATGGGGTTTGGCTGCCCAGAAGTGTAACGGAATATCAAAATTAGGGATATTGATATTGCTCCGCTGGGGCTATTTACCGCCCCTTGTTTGTAGCCATCGACGGCAACGGTGCGCCCTGAGGGCGCCGACGTGCTATATTGCCTAACAGGTTAATAAACCCTAATTAGAGAGGGAGCATACATGGACAAAATCCCCTATGCCTCGGTGCGCCCCACCAGTAGTTTGACTATGCTGTCGCACCGGGAAATCGAACGTGTCATGAATTACGATGAGCGGGTATTTAAGCTGTTTCGTCAATGTGCATTGGCGGTGCTCAATACCGGCTCGGAACAAGACGACGCCGACGCGGTATTTAGTTATTACCACGACTTCGGCATTCGCATCGTGCCTCAGTCCCGGGGTATTAAACTGGAAGTCAGCAATGCCCCGGCCCGAGCCTTTGTCAATGGCAAGATGATTAAGGGCATCCAGGATCACCTGTTCTCGGCGCTGCGCGATATTGTCTATACTCACCCCAGCACCTCCAATAACAGCCAACACCATGCTGTAGATAGCGAAGATATAACCGATTCGGTTTTTCGAATATTGCGCAATGCCGGCGTGGTAAAAGCTAACGTAATGCCAGCACTCGCGATCTGCTGGGGCGGTCACTCGATTACCCGTACAGAATACGACTACAGTAAAAACGTGGGTTATGAATTGGGCCTACGCGGTATCAATATCGCTACCGGCTGTGGCACCGGTGCTATGCGCGGGCCGATGAAAGGCGCCGTGGTGGGCCACGGCAAGCAGCAAATTCGCGACGGCCGCTATATCGGCATTACTGAGCCGGGCATTATTGCCTCTGAGTCGCCAAACCCCACCGTAAGTGAACTGGTCATTCTACCGGACATCGAAAAGCGGTTAGAAGCCTTTGTCCGCCTAGCACATACTATCATCGTGTTCCCCGGTGGTGCCGGCACCGCCGAGGAAGTGCTCTATTTATTGAGCCTGCTAATGCACCCGGACAATGAACATATTGCTGTACCGCTATTGTTTGTCGCGCCGAATTCCAGTCGCGATTATTTCATAGCACTCGACAACTTTATTGCCAACACGCTGGGAGCACAGGCTCAGAGCTACTATCAAATAATAATCGGCGACCCCGAGCGCGTCGCGCAACAGGCTCTGCAGGGTATTGAGCAAGTGCACCGCCACCGACGCCGGCATCAGGAGTCCTATGCCTTCAACTGGCAATTAAAAATTTCACCACAACTACAACAGCCCTTTATCCCCAGCCACGTTAATATGCGCGCACTACAGTTAGACCAACAGCAGCCAAAATACCAGCTGGCAGCAATGCTGCGGTGTTTATTTTCCGGCATTGTCGCCGGTAATATTAAGGCCGAGGGTATCGAGCAGGTACGTCAACACGGTCCCTTTTTAGTGCAAGGCAATCAGCAGCTAATGGCAGAAATCGACCAGCTGTTAAAGGGTTTTGTCGCCAGCGCGCGAATGAAATTAAAAGGCCAATACACCCCCTGCTATACCTTACTGCCAGAGGGGGAAAACACCGGTAATAACACAACTAGCGAGCATCATTAGAGAAAATCAACTATTGCTTACTAGCTAAGACGGCGTTTGCGATGGCCGAGCACCGCGGCAATCGCGTAAAATCAATTCCCTCTGAGCCGAAGCCGATGCTATAGTGGTCGTTTGTAGAAGCCGCGTGCCTATCGTTAATACTGGCTTGCAGGCAATAATAACCGATAGACGCTGTTTCGATACCATCAACCCAAAAGGTAGCCATCAATGTCAGCTGACAATAGCGCGAAATTTTCGCGATTCCTTCGCAACGCCGCAGTCATTTTCACTGTGTTAATGCCCTTGGCCGCACTGGGTACTCGTTTCGATATATGGTTATTTACCACCGGTCTAATGTTGTTTGCGCTGTCGATGGCCGGCAGCTTACTGATTCAAGTCATCAATGCCATTTGGTTACTGCGAAAGCCAGCACCCGCTACCCGCAGCGCCCTGCGCTGGGCCAGTTTAATCGCACTGCCACCGCTGGTTATTATCGCCATTGTTCTGCAGGGCATTGCCGAGGGCAATCCCCCGATTCACAACATCAGCACTGATCTGTTAGAACCACCAGCATTCGAACAAGCTCTGGCCGAACGCGGTGAAGGCAGTAATGCTCTCGATTATAGCGAGGAACTGGCTGCGATCCAGGCCAAAGCCTATCCCGATTTGACTCCAATAATGAGCAGTTTGTCACCCGCTGAGGCCTTTGATCGCGCCCTGGCGATCTGTAAAGAAAACGGCTGGCAGGTTTACTTACAGGACTCCCAACGAGGCCTTATCGAAGCTGCCGACACCACATTCTGGTTTGGATTTAAAGACGACGTAGCCATTCGAATCAGGCCAAGCGATAGTGGTAGCAAGCTAGACCTGCGCTCCGTATCCCGTGTAGGGGTTAGCGACATGGGTTTAAATGCCAAGCGTATTCGAGCCTTTAGCACGAGTTTTAACCCGTAGATACACCTTCAGATTTACAGTTTTAATAGCCGTTAGTCACGAGCAAACTGAAAAGCTCTGGATTGTACAAACGGCCAAAGCCCAGCTAGGCTATAGTGAATTATCACCTTGAGAAAGCATTGACGCTGTATGAACTTACAATATATAAACCCTCTGTTAGAAGCTACTATCAATGTTCTCACCACCATGGCGATGGTAGAAGTAGACCGGGGTAAGCCAAGTATCAAGGTTGGCTCAAAACCACTGGGTGATATCACCGGAATGATAGCGTTGACCGGGGTGAAAACTCAGGGCTCTCTCGCCATCAGCTTCTCCAAAGCCGCCATTTTGGACATTACCGAAAAGATGCTAGGCGAGAAAATCGACAGCATCGACAACGACATTGTCGATCTGGTTGGTGAGGTCACCAATATGATTACCGGTGATGCCAAGCGGACTTACTCTGAACAGGGTATAGAGTTCGACTTAACGATTCCCTCTGTGCAGGTGGGCCGAGAGCAGGATCTGCTACACAGCGTCGCGGGCAAGCCGATTGTGGTGCCGCTGTCGATAGCTGCAGGCGATTTCTATATAGAATTCTGTTTTAACTAACGAACTATCTTAATCCATGCACCGGCACCGGGCTGGCCCGCGGGATAAAAACCATTCATTAAGCGCAATTCCTCCTCGCCGTAAGCCCCCAAATCGAACTGTTTAGCTAGAGCACCGAAATCGGTGGCCGCCGTTGCTCTAACATAGTGAATGGACTTGGGTTTTTGACCGTCGATCTCACGCTGAGTAATAGTGCGAAAAGTGTTGATGCTGGCGGTAAACAGCTTGTCAAATTGATCGAAGCTAGCCACCTCGACAACCTCACCGCTAAAAACATAGGCCTGCAGCTTGTAGTAAATCACCGCGATTCTGCGCGGCGCCTGCTCATTATCGCTGACGATAGCGCTATAACCCTTAAGCCCCACCGGAGCGATGACCGATCCATCGCGAACAGTGCCCACCTGCAAATGATTGTGCATAAATTCTTCTGGCGATTGCAGCGTTCTCGGTATCGCCTCCATTGTGAGACTGGCCGTTTTTTCGCTGTTGTGGCCTTTCACCGTACTGAGTAATTGCTGCCACTGCCACTGCTTCGGAAAATCAAAACGCACCCGCTTGCCGCTGTCGCTATAGCGCTGCGGCTTTTTCTCTTTTTCAGTGAAATTTTCTCCCCAGATCATTCCGTCAGTTTGCAACCGGTAGGTCTCAATACCGGCGCTGCGGGAGACCGGGGATGACTGCGCCAACTTGTCAGCTTCGGTGACCACGGTGCGCAGCCGGGCATCGTTGCGGGGATGGGTGGAAAACAAGCCGTGATAGGTCTGCTTGCCACCGCCGCGGTCCGCCGATTGCTTTTTCTTAAGCGCCTCGTAGTCTTTCATAATCGATAGCATTTCGATCATATTTTGCGGATCGTAACCGGCCCGAGCCATTGTTTGCGCACCGCTCAGGTCCGCCTCCAATTCCATTGAACGCCCGTAGCCTTTAATCAGTGAGCTGGACAGCAACTGCCCCGCCTCGAAGACATCTTGACTGCCCGACAACACCCCCGCCAGTATCGCCAATACCTGGCCACTGATATTGCCGCTTTGCTGACGGGATACATGGCGCTCGGTAATATGGCCAATTTCGTGGGCCAGCACCGCCGCCAACTGCGCCTCGTTGCGCATATAGGTCATCAGCCCTCGATAGATATAGACATAACCACCCTCGTGAGCAAAGGCGTTGAGTCCCGGCGAATCCAGTACGGTAAAGGTATATTTCGCCTTGGGCTTGTTGGAGTGGGCGGCCAGATTTTGCCCAATCGCGTTGACGTAATCCCGCAATTTCGCGTCGCTGACAATCGGCGTTTGCTTGATAAATTGCTGATATTTATCGTCGCCACTGGCCGCTTGTAACATGCCACTGGTCAGCAATAAAAGAATCGAAGCCAGGGGGCGCAGCAACGGCCTGATTAGACTATGCGTTAATAACATATCAATCGACCTCAGCGTCAAAAAACGCTTTGACCTGCTTGCCCATGCCAATACAAGCTTCATTTTGTACCCGAGCAATAAAGGGTAGCGGAATCACCACCCCCACCACGTAGGAAGTACCCACAGAATCGACACTAACCCGGCCCTTTTCCTTAAAACTGCTTAAGTCCCAGACGATGGCTTCATAGGTCGACTCGTCGTCCCAGCTGCTAAAACCGAAACAGCCGGCACCGCCGGGGCCAATGCTACAACCCATAGACCCGGATGAGTCGACGGTATGGGTCTCTCCGTCTAGCCACACCATATAGCGTATATTCAATTCATTGAGCTTGTTATTTAACATCGGCTCCTCCAGCAGACGCTTTAGCCGGCTGAGGTTCTTGGGTGCCACTCGGGGCTCAAACCAGGGGTAAAAAGCATCGATAAACTCTAGCTCTGGCATCACCGTCAAGCTGGAGTTGGTGGACATCACCTTGCCGACACAGTTGGAAAAATCGACCCCCGTTTCGTAGTGGCCCGCATCCCGGCGCCCCAATACCACCATTTGCTCACTAACTTCGAGCTGCAGAGGTGTAGTGGCACTGCGGTATTCATCAATATTGGTGGAGGCACAGCCTGTGAGCAAGCCGATATACGCTATTACAGCCAGCGCGTTACGCATCGGTATTCTCCTTAGCACTCGTCGCGGCGCCCGTTTTGGACGCCGGCATCGGGTCGTCCGCAGCGGGGGCAGGGGCGGAAATTATCGGCGCAGCAGCGGTGTCTTGACCCCGCTGGGCCAGCCAATAATGAAAGGCGGGGATACGGTGGAAATCGGTAACCAAGCGCACCCCCGCGTCGCGCAGCGCCACCTGGGCTGCGGTGTCGACTGCCTTGGCCTCTGAGGTCATAAAAGCACTGGGGGTTTTACCGTAGGCGGGCATAAACCACTTGGCGATAAGCGTATTGCCACTATCACGAATTTCCAAATTATACTTAATCCACACCTCATAAATACCCAGGTGAGTCTCACCGGGAGTACCAATTTGTACCCCCGCCACCGATGCGACCAATAGTATATCGGTATTGATAGTCTCCGGCTGCGTGGTCACCAAGGTCAGTGAGGTAAAACGCTGACGCAGTACTTGCTCTATCATGCGGGTCTGGGCGGCGCCAATCTTCATACTGATATCGTCGCTGGGGGTGGCGACATAGTTGCGGAAGCTGGGGTCTAGCAGCAAGGTCGCGGTCAGCGGCAGGGGACTGGTCAGCGGCGGTGGATAGCTCCCAGTCACAGTAAGAGTGGTGGCACCGCAGGCCCCTAACAGAGACAATACAGCGAGCATCACTAGCCTGCCGCCCTTGGTTGCCCGCCTTGCAAAAACATTACACGTCATTATTTTGCCTTGGTATTGAAGCCCCTGTAACCACCCTTCACGATGAAAGGCGACAGTTGGCAGGAGCATAATTTGCCAATAGGAATACAAAAACCACCGCTTGCCTTCCCTGCTATCAGTATAAACCCTAACACTGGCGGGGCAATCACCGCGGGGAGGAATATTAACGCACGATCACTGCCTGGTGAGGCTGTTTAGCCCGACAAAAGTCCCGCCATTTTGGTAACTTAACTCACGCATTAAGGCGGCAAAGCGTATCGCCGACCGCGAGGGAGTTCCCTGGTAGTGTACCGGGAAGCCAATTGCATGAATGCGCACCAAGCGCTGCCCCCCTTTAGCCTTATTCAAGCTAGCAACGGTTTCGGCTACCCGCCTGATCGAGTTGCCGCTAAAATCGTCTCCAAAAACATAAATGCTGATTTTTTTATTAGGATCGTAGAAGGTGCGAATCGCCTGCTGAATACCCTCTACCGGGCTGGAGTTACTAAAGGGCTGCCAGCGGTCCAGTCGATTGACGATATCTTTGCGACTGGCCGGGGAGTCTTGCATCCACTGCCCACGATAATCCGGGTACATGTAGTTGCCCATATCGTTCATGATCTGCAAGCCCTTGACCTCCGGGTAGATATCGAGAATGTTGACCATCTCTTGTTTCACTCGCTCCCAGGCAGCGGCATACATACTGCCGGAGGTATCGACCACAAAAATAATGTATTCGCTGTCTACCGGAATACCGCCAATGACCTGGTTCTGACGCTGGAAATTTTGCCCCAATAGTCGATCCATCTCCTCGGTCAACATCTGCAAAGCCAGCTGTAACTGGGCCGACTCCTTGCTAGCGTCTGATTTCTCGCTACTTAACTGCCGCTGGGCCGTAGCCAGGCGCTCGCTCAGCTGCAACAAGCGCAGACGATCGGCCGCCAGGCGCTTGTCACCACTGTCAATATCTCGCTGGCGCTCACTACTATCTGAACGCAGTTCAAACAATAGTTTTTGCAGAACCTTGACCTCGCCATCGAGGGCCGAAGTCGGCTCCAGTGCCTCGGGATCGCCAATCCTGGCAATAATCAATAACAGCACGATGGCACCAAAACCACAGCTGATAACATCCAGGAAAGAAATACTGGCCTCCTGAAACTCCCGTCGCCCGGCCCTGCTTCTCATGGCCAGTCTCGGGAGGGCGACAAATAGGCGCCCTTGGTCCGCGCTGCCAACTGCCAAAATGCACCGGCGGCCTGCATATCGCCCTCCATGGGAAACAAGATAATGTTCGCGGTTATCGCCTGCGGCAGGGCGTTGACCGCACCGTAAAAATACTCCAAACGCTGTGCGCCGGACACCTTCGCAGCCCGAGGTGGCGATTTGCCCTGGGTCGGCAATCCGTCGGTGAGCAGAAACAAGTTATCGGGTTTTTCAGCCAACAAATCGATGGCGCTAAAGGCGTTGATCAAACTGCTACCTCCGCTGGGAACCAATCGCTGCAAGGCCTCTACTGTACGCTCCAAATCGAGGCTGTCGGCGGCGTCTAACCAGGACTCTTCCGTACCCGCCAATACCGCCCTAGCGTCGGTGTTAAACACATAGACCTGAAAGCGACTATGGGCGGGCAACTGCGCAATCAACCACTCTACGGTGCGCACCGTCCACTGCCATTTCGGTGACTGGCGCTGCTGCTCTTCCGACATATTGCGCCGCCGCAGCACGTTGACAATATTGTCCGCTAACATACTGGCCGAGGCGTCTACCAAGATAAGAATACGCTCGCCACCCAGGTGCAGGCCGGTCAAATATTGCCGATTGCCCTCGCCAATAAAACGCCGACTGTTGTTTCCGCCCTGCAGGTTTTCAGCCTCAGCGGTTCGCGCCTCCAGCTCCAGCACCTGTTTTTTCAGTGCGCCGAGCCCTTGCTCCGGATCTTCTTGCGCCCGCAGGGCAAACTCTTGCTGCTCTATTGAGCCGCTCAGCGTCTGTAGCTGCTTTTGCAGGAACTCCCGTTGCAGCCGCTGCTGTTGCTGCTCTCGCGCCAGCCGCTGGGCCTCGGCCCGGGCATATTGAATGTCTTCCCGCAGCAGTTCGATTTCGGGCTCGGGCCTGGGGCTATCAACAAGAATATCGCCCTGGTGCCTGAGAATAAGAAATAACAGGGTCACTGCCCCAAAACCACAGGCCATAATGTCGAGGAAGGACAAATTGAAACCGGTCAACCGCCGCCTGGCCATTAGTGCTGTTGTGCCGCGGCGGCGCTGGCAACTGCGGCGGACTCGCCACTAGCCGCCAGCGCAATCAATGTTAGTTGCTGCTGGTGTACCGTTATCGTTGTCCCGGGACTGGCCGCAAGCAGTTGCTCCTGGGCTAGGCCAAGGGACTGAGCGTAGCTCGGATGCCAGCATAGCCGCGCTTTGTGCTGTTCTATAGTCAGAGCCAACAGAGGCTCACTGGGGCACTGGTGGTGAATCAGTAAATCCTGCCCCTCGAGTGTAAACCACAGTCCATCGCCGAGTGCATAGGCGATGTTATCAAACAGCAAATGGCTGGCCGGCTGAGGTTTGCTGCTCGCCTTCGGTTGAGAGACCTGCCGCCGCTGCAGTGCGTCAATCAATACCGGCCCCGTGGCAGCAGCCGAGGGCCAGTGTTGAAATAAATTTTCGCTGATCTGCTGGTCGGTCACGGTAAGCAGTGGCGCTGCCTGGTCAAATAGCGATTGTAACCACTGGCTATTGCTATGCAGGCAGATCGCGTCCTGACCGAGCCCGCGACCCACGCTCTGCAGCAGTGTATCCAACCGCGCTACCAGCACTTGTCGCCAGCTATGTCCGTCAATAGTGCAGTTGAGCCGCCCGTCCCTGCTCTCCAGCTCGAGGCTGAAGTCACCCCCACGGTAGAGCAGCTCTGTTGCGATCAAGTCATATAAATACTGTGAGCTAGTGGCCTGCTTCAGCGGATCAAATCGGTGTTCATCGATAAATCTGTCGGCCAGAAAATGGGCCGCGCTATTGAGTAGGGCCAGCAAGCCACAGTCGCCCAGGGGCGTCACGATGCCTCTGAACCAGTGACCGTCCCGGGCCACAATCTCTATCAATTGCGTTTGATGTAACTGCATATCAACATAGATCAGACGCTGTGTCGTCCCGGTGTCGGCTGCGGCCACCGCCGCCACCGCCGTATCGACAAAGTTGGCGACAGGTAACTGCAGGGATTGCGTCACTGCCAATAGCAGCGCCAATTCTTGATCGCGAAAGTGACTGGGTGGACAGATCAGCAGCTGCTCATCGGCGGTTTCACTGTGCTCAGCCAGGCGAGACAAATGCATCCGCTGTAACTGCTGCAGTTGATGAAAAACCAGGTCGGCATGGTGGCGAACCCCCAGCTTCTGTGGGGCTAGCGCATTCTGATTAAATTGTTGCCAGTACTGACTGTAGCAATGCTGAGGCTCAAGCCACAGCGACGACCAGGCCCGGGCGCCGCAATCGACCCCCTGACCCCGGTGGTAAGCGGCCCCCACCGCCGCGGTCTCTACGCCGCATTGCGACAGCCAGCGCAGATTGATATCGTTAAGACAGAGCAGCGCATTGGCCATTAGCGGAGCCCAGACTTCAAGTGTCTTAGCAAATGTTCCTCACTATAAGCCCGGGTATCGAGCACTAATCGCTCCTGTCGCTGCTGTAACTGATGCATGAAAAACATCACCACCATACTGATTAACAACGCCACCAAGGTCGAGTTAAAAGCCACCCCGAGACTGCCGGTGACGCCGGCGATATTTCCCTGCACTGCCTCGTGGGCCTGACCCAGGGCGGCGCCAATACCTCGCACGGTACCGATAAATCCAATTGAGGGAATCGCCCAGGTAATATACCTGACCATGGACAATTCGGAATCGAGGCGGTCGCCCTCGGTGTTGCAACTTTCGGTGACCGCATCGGTGGCGGTCTGCACACTACCGGTAACGGCAAAGCGCGTCAGCGCGGTGCGCAGAGTGCGGGGAATAAGCAGTGAGCGCTGTTGTTCCGGCAAACTGTCCAGCGGGCGAAGTAGCGCATTGGCGTCCTCCGGAAGAATACGACTGCCCTCACTGAGTTCGTTTATCTGCATCGCGAACATCGCTATTTCGCGACTACTGAGTCGGGCCTTATAAGCCATGATGGACAACGCCCACAGCATTAGGATGAAACAGGCTTCCTGCTCAAAATCTTTAATCACGATAACAAAGGTTCTGGGCACTTCGTAACCCGCGCCCTGCTGCTCTGCCAACAGGCTGTTTTCGATATCCTGCTGGGCGAGGGGGCGCACCATCGCCACATAAACCACATGCACAACAATCACCGCCAGTAACATCGAGATCAGTTGATAAAAAAATTCGTTATTATTGCTGCGCATACTGCACCTTATTATTTAAATAGCCGAGAACAGTTTCACCAGCCATCGTTGTTAGATGTCAACCGGAAAGGGAATCGACAAATCCTCCGAGACGTCTTCACTGGGTTTAAATTCATCACCGGGACTGAACACCGGGGACTGCTCAGCACCCACAGTATCACTGGACTCCCCAGAGGGAGCGCGCTGCTCACTCTCGCTACCGTCACTGGGCTCTACTTGCTCAGATTTCTGCGGTGGCTTGCTGTCCTGGGCGCCGGCGTATGGGGTAACAGCTAAGGTCAGAGCGAGAGCCGCTGACAACCCCAGCGGGGACAGAACACGGTTACACACAGGTAGTCCCTCTTTTACATGTTGAGTGCCGTACCCCAATCGCTCGGGGCACAGTCACATAATAACAAAACCGGCAGCGACACTATTCGATATTTCGCGCCACCCGAAAGCCGATATCGAGTGTACCTTTATTCCCAAATTCCCGATAGCTCAAGCGAATTTCGGTGCGCGAACCGTGGCGCCAACTGGCGCCGCGAATAACGTGATCACGACCGGTCTCAGGGCCCGAGGGGTTGAGCAATGGCTCGCCTCGATTGATCGCAATCGAATAGAAGTCGTGTACCCACTCACTGACATTGCCGGCGACATCAAACAGACCGCGAGCATCCGCCGGGTAGCTTCCCACCGGCGCGGTGACAATATGTCCATCGTCATAGCCGGGCACGCTCTTGCCCAACAGCGTATTGGAGCGGGCATCGGCGTAATTGGCCAGTACTGCAGTTGGCGGGTAGCTGCGCCCCCAACTATAGCGGCGCAGCGGCGCCTTGCCATCAACCCTTGCCAGCCAAGCCCATTCGACTTCAGAGGGCAGACGATAACCGTTGTGTGACAAATCAGCACTGCGTAATTCATTGTCGATAATGGCGTAAACCGGTGTCAATTGCTGCCGGCGAGACAGCCAATTGCAAAATTTTGCCGCCTGCAGCCAGTCGATATTAACCACCGGTTGCTGGGCACCATCGAGACTGATTGAGGCTATTTGCAAAGAATTGTGCTGGCGATCAAACTGCTGATACTGACTGTTGGTAATCTCATAGTTTGCGACATAAAACGGCTTGTCGATACGCACTTTGCGCTGCGCTTCATTGGAGCGGCGCCCGGATTCTCGGCGCGCGGTGCCCATGGTAAAGTCCGCCTGCGGGCGCATTAGGGTCATGGCAATACCACTGGGGTTTATCTGTCTGGGGAACTGGGCCCAGTAGTGCTGCTGCTCGGTCAACAAGTTAAAGGACAGCGACTGGATCAATCCAGGTTTAGGCACAACACGCTGGCGTTGGCTGACGAAACCCTCGAGACTGACCTCGATAACTTGTTCCCTAGCGATTAAGTTGAGATTTTGATCACCGCTACCCAGCAGCTTACCGTTGACAGACACCGATGCCCCGACGGGGCGCACCCGCAGCTGTAGTTCACCGAGCTGGGGCTGCAGTTGTAAGCGATAGGACTGGCGCTGCGCAGCTTCTAGCTGCAAGGTTTTATTGAGTACTTGGTAGCCCTCAGAAAATAATTTCAGCTGATGGCTTTCGCCAGAGCGCAGCGACATATCTAGCGGCGTCTGGCCCACAAACAAGCCATTTACTGTCACCTGAGCGGCACTGGGCTCGCTGCTCAAGCTCACTTGGGCGTCGGCGGCCTGCAGTTCGATATCCGGATAAATCGCAGATTCACCGGCTTTGACTGTCACCAATCCCGACCAAGGGTTAAATCCCCGCTTATGCAGCCGCAGCTGACTACCGGTCTGCAACACTTGAGCCGTCAAAGGTGTGTGACCGACTACACGGTCGTCCACTAAAACCTCTGCACCTTCGGGATCGGAGTTAATTGAAAGCTCTCCCCAGGCGGGTTGCATGCTGACATACAGTCGCTGGGTTTTATCCAACCCCTCGACCATCACCTCCACAAGCTGGGAAAAATAGCGGCTACTAGAAAACGTCAGCTGATAACGACCCTGCTCCATATCGGCCAGCAAGCCCGGCAAGCTTGCTTGCTGTTCAACGCCGTCGATAGACAAATGTAATTGCTCAACATTGGACTCAATGTTGATATGTCCGGGCATTGGCTGTAATTGCACCGTGAATTGCTGCGAGTCGTCACTGCCCACATTCAGCGCTTGCAACTTATCAACATAACCCGGTGCCGTCGCGGTGAGCGAGTAGTCCCCCGCTAGTAATAAATAACTATTGGCTATCTTAGGGCTAAAACCGCCAATGCTAACATTCGCCTCGTCCGGTATAACCGAGATCAAAACTGCGGTACTGGCACGCAGATAACCCAGCACCAACAACGCCAACAAAAGCACCGCTAATGCGCCAAAAGCGACAGCAGAAATGCGCTTTTTTACCGGACCCACGCTCTCTGAAGGCGGGCTAAACTGCCCAGCACTAACGGTTTTAAAATGAACGGCTGCCGCATCTGGCTGCGCTACAAAAACGCTGTCAACAGTATCGCCTGCAGTACTTTCCGCAACAGTAGCGTCTATATTATTGCCAACACTACCGGCGTGATTGTCGGAGCTCATATGTGATTTACGCCACGGTTAACGAATGGATTGCTGTGGCTCGCCACTATATCGTCTCCGAGCACTGCACTGTAATCTTCGGGGCTTTGTCCAAGCCAGTCAATGTAAATTCCACTCTCACATCCCGGTAGCCCGGCCGGCCGCCGGCAACAATGTATTTACCGGGCTTTAACGAATACACCTTGTGGGTAAACTGTCCCAAACCCGCCACTTTGAATACCGTTACATCGGTGAGACCATCGGAGACAAATTCCACCGTCTGTGGTGTCGACATGCGACTTAGCAGTTGTGACAGTTGTCGGTGTTGCCGCTCAAGTAAACTGCCTTCACCCGCCAAGGATTGGGTATTTTGCAGTAATTGACTGGCTTGTTGAAATAACTGTTGATCGGCCAGTCGCAGCGGAGTGGCGATAAAAGCCTGTAACTGTCGGTCAATTTTAGCTCTCAGAGCCACCTGTATTCTGCGGGCTTGCGCATCGACCAGCCCCGGATCGGCAGCCAATAACTGATCGTAAATGGCTAGCGCCTGCTGCCACTGTTCTGCGCCCTCCAGCTCCCGGGCATCGGCCAGCGCCACGTTGACAGCCACCCGCTGCTGATTGAGCTGCAATTGCAGCAGCGCCTGAAGCGGCTCCGGTCTATCGGCAAAAATCACCTGGGCCCGCTCAAAGCTGCCCCGCGCCGACTGCCACTGCTGTTGCTCCAATTGACGGTAACCACTGCTCATCGCCTGCTGAAACACTATTTCATCGAGGGCCTGCTGTGACTGTTGTCGCTGTAATACAGCGGGGCGATACTCGCTGTCCAAAGACAGCGCCAGCTCGGCCTGCTCGATCGACTGTGGATAATCTGAGCGCTGATACGACTGCGCAGCCGCCAGCAGATGAACGGTCAACTCCGGTAGTAGTTTGGCCCGTCGCAGCCCTTCGACGGCCTCTGCATTGTCCACTGCCATGGTTAGTGCCTGCTCAAAAGCCGCCGCTGAAGCCAGCGCATCGGCAGCGGCAAAAAAACGCGCGCCCTCTTTCAGATGTCGTTGCAGTAACGGGGCATAGCGCGCGACCAATTGCCTCAGCGTGTTTTCGAGGGCGGTAAAATGCTGTAGCGATTGCTGATACTCTCCTCGCTGATAGGCTTTTTCTGCCTCTAGCTGCTGTTTTTGTAAGGCCTCGTAATCACTATTGGCCCAGTTCTGAACCAGCATGACCTGCAACTCTTGCTGCAGGTCCAAGATAGTGGCCAACACATCTTGTGACTCCCGCCGAAATTTTAATTTGGCAGCCTCCAGCATTGGACTCTCCAACTGTACAGGCGCCGGCTCAAACAGGGCCGGGCTATCCGCAGCAGTGTCGTGCCCGCTAGCGCTGTCGGGGATAGCAGTAGCGCTGATGTCAGAACGCAACAGCGGCGGCAGCACAATTGTCAAAACTATTATTAACAGCAATACCAGGACCAGTAACCAAGGCCATAATACGCGCGACTGGCTCGAAGCCGCCAATCCTAGCGTATAAGCATTGCCTTCAATCTTCGCGGACGGGGACTGGGGCGGACTATTTTCAGCTGAATGTTTTATTAAACTATCTCCCTCAATTTTTCAACATCCGGACATGTTAGGCATTGAGTTAGTGAGCATCAACCCCTGCCTGTCCCTGCTCGATAATACCGCGTTCGGTATCGTATATTTTCTTCAACAAGCCTTTCCATTGCTCATACTGCGCATCGACTGTGCCGGACAGGGTTACCGAACTGTCATCCAAGTCGATAATCTGCGGTTCGATTTCCTGCTCCAAAGAGGCACCCATCTCCGACAGATCTTCAATAAATTTTGTCTTACCAGCCTTTTTCTCCAGGCCACTTTTTATCAAAAAACCACCGGCTGCGGCGGTGGCGGTGCCGAAGTCCTGGGTATATCGATCGCCACCTTCATAACGCCCGTAGATGCCGGCGACCACTGCCAGCACGCCTGCGAATATACGCTGATTACCCTGACTGTTAAATCGGTCAATTTTAACGACAACATCGTAGCTGGCCCGGCGCCAGTCCTGGTAGGGACCGTGCATGTTTTGGCTAAAATGGTCGTAATAATCCTGCATGGTATCGATATAGAGATAGTCCCGCTCGCGAATCTGCTGGGTACGCAGGTACAAGGAGTCGTCGGTGGCGGGCAGTCGTCGCAACTGATAGCTACCCGGTTCTGACTGTACTAAATAATCATTAAAGGCGTCGGGAGAAAAACGCTGGGCAAAGCGCACATTGGACAACGCTCTTAATCTTGCGGGTAAATCCGCGGCCAGCGCCTTTCTCGCCACCAGCAAATCATTGGATATTCTGTTGAACATGTTTTGAAAGGGGTCTCGACTGCGCCGCAACCTTTTATCGTAGGCGTATTTGCCCACCACCTGTCGGTAATTCTGCGAGATCCACAGCGCCCCGCTGCTGTCCCGCATCTCGATATCCAGGTCGAGGGTCTGGCCGTCAGACTTATTAATAATGCCAGTGATTATTAAATCGACAATCACATCGTCGTTGGCAACGGTGCGAACAGCGCCCCAGGCACCGCTCTGCTCAATTGTTTTGGCCAACTGGTTGCCAAAGTAAACCCCCTCAGCACTGCGCACTGCAGGTAGCACCGTCTCATCGTCACCGGTAAATTCCAGACCAACCCCCAGCGGTACAATACCGACATCAAGCAAATCTGACTCGGCGAAGTCCTGTTCAATCTGATCCAGCGGTAGTGGCGTGGTCGAGGTGATTTTTAATACCGCCGCCGAGACATTGCCAGCAAACGATAACCACAGTACTAGATGAAAAACAGCGATAACAAAACGGCTGGCAACTAACGAGATTGCTCGCTGTATCTTCGGTATTCTGCCCATAACTTTTCTCGCAATGCGGGATCTAATTCAACCATAGCAGCTTCCCTGATCTGCCGGGCTACAATATCGTCACCTTTACCGTCATCAATATCGGCGGGTAAATCGGCCACCGGCGCCCTAGTCGCTGATCCACCACCACTGCCACCGCCTGAAGCGCCGGCGACTGCACTGCCTTCACCGCCACCGCCACCTTCGCTCAATTCTTGATCTGACAGTGGGCTCTCCTCAAACAACGGGCCATCTCCGCTGGATTGGCTGATTGGGTCGAACACATCAACCCCATTCTCGCCGCCACCACTACCTTCACTGAGAATCATGTCGTCAAATTCATCCAGTGAACGGTCTAGCGAACTGTCTAGTGAATCCAGTGATTCCCCAGCGCCAGAGCCGCTATTACCGCCACTGCCAGAACCGCTACTACTGGCACCGCCAGGCATGCCTGCAGCGCCACCGGAGCCCGTTGCGCCACCGCCACTAGCTCCTCCAGGACTGCCACTGCCAGAACCTGGCATACCGCCGCCACTTGAGCCCCCAGAACTGGAACCACCTGAGCTGGAACCGCCGGGGATAGATATGCCACCGCTAGGCCCCCCGGCCGAACCACTGCCTTGACTGCCACTGGAGGGACCGCCGGAGGATGGTGGCATAGAGGAGGAGCTAGAACGCTGTGGCGATGGCATCTGACAGGCCTGCAACAACAGTAATAACACACACAATGGCACCCATTTTAATCCATTTTTCAACATGATCACGCTGTCCTATTTTACATAAACTAACACCTGATGATTCTCTTTACGGGTCGGCTCATTGTCGACCCAATAGGGGCGAAATCGCACCGTCCTCAAATAAGCCCGCCCCCGACGCAGGGAACTAATAGGGATGTCTTCACTGTCTTCCATTAGGGTAATGGCCTGAGCTTTACCGTATTTCGAAACCGTGACCGAGTATTTTAAGCGGTGGGTCTTGTGTTTCGAATTGGCCGCTCCTTGCAGGCCGTAGCGCGGCAGGATCACCGGGTTGGCAAACATGGTCGCTATTTGCTCTTCACTACCGGCATAATTAGACCCGGTCTGGTAAGCCAACCGGTACTGCTCCATTGCAGAATTGGTTTTATTGAACAGTAGATACCAGTCGGCCAGATCGGTATAGGCTTTGGCTACCCGGACCGGGTCATCGCCGTGAGCCTCCAGCACTTCAATCATACGGATCAGGTCCTGGCGACCATTGAGATAATAGTTGGCTACAATTTTGTAGTCGTTTTCGTCCCCGCGACTGCTGCGATTGACGAAAATGGGTGCCCGCTCAGTGGCGCTAACATTCAACAGTGCCATTTCATAATTCATCACCACACTGCGCTCGCGCAGGGCGAGATAAGTGTCCAGCTGCTCGCCGGGGTCTGGCAAGTGTTCGATAATCTGTGCGATGCCAATAGCGTAGGCTTTTTCAAGATGTCGATAACCGTCTTCGAAACCGCGAATCTCAGAATAGGCGGCCAAATGCACATCGACCAGCTCCAACAAGGCCAGGGATAGCTCCGAGTCACCCTTGGCAAAATTGTGCTGCTGAATCGAGTAGGATTGCTGTTGATAGTCGGCGGCAGCTCGCCAGTCACCCTGTGCTCTGGAAGTATCGCTGAGGCGGTGTAAATAGGCCACCTGAGCGAGATCGTATAAGCCTTTGTTTACCCGCTCAATATGCATGCCCCGATGGAAGGCATCCCGGGCCTTGTCGAAATTTCGCTCTTGTAAAAAGGCACTGCCCAAACCGTTGTAAATATCGGCAATGTTTTCATCAAAGGCACCCGTATTGGCGTGGGCCTCTGCCAGCGCGGCCAAATACACCTCGACAGAAGCCCCGTCGCCCTCATCACCGCCGCCTTCGCCCTCGCCTCCCCCAACTACGGTATTTGCCACCACAATCGCCGGTAGCAGTAGGATAAGTGTGAACAGACCGAGGTATCGCAATGATCTCTACTCCAATAGATAAGATGTATTGAAACTATTAACCGCCAATCTGTACAACAATGTTAACAACATGCCGAATTGCGGCGGTCAACATTAATAGACTCATTAAAGTGGCTTTTGTTGCATATTTACCCACGAGTCCAACACTGAACTGCGCAAAACGCTTTATTTTACCCAAAGCTGCCACAGCGGGTCAGCTCACAGCATGCAGATATAAGAACGCCTAGAGCCTAACGCTACCAAGGACAACGCGCCCCAATACTATCATTACTAGCAATAACAACCACCGCCAATACGGCTAAATACTACTATTTCAATAGCCGGACTCAATTCTGACCACCTCTCCATGCCGGAGCTTTGCCTGCAGAACAATAGCGGTTATGCTAGGACAATTCCCAGCAGTCGAATCCATTATGCCTAGCCCCCAGAACCCTTTCGAAGCCGCCATCGGTGAAAAAAACACCCATAATGCCTACGGTATCAGTATCCTAACCGCACAACACAAGTCGATACGCCGTCTTAAACGCGGCGGCCAGCCCCCCTCAATTCACGGCAATAAATCCTGGGGCTCCAGCTATTTATTAATGGATTTTTTAACGCACAACCAGCCCCCCCAGGGCGCTCGGGTAATGGAATTAGGCTGCGGCTTTGGCCTCGCGGGCATTCATTGCGCCAAGGCCTACGACGCCAACGTACTGGCGATCGACGCAGACCCAGCGGTATTCCCCTACCTGGAACTCCACGCTCAGCACAACGGCGTGGATATTGAAACACGGCAACAATACTTCGAAGCCATTACCGTCGATCAATTGACCACTATCGACCTGCTAATTGCCGCTGATATATGCTTCTGGGACGAGCTGGCCGATACCGTCGCCGCCCTGGTCAATCGCGCCTGCCAAGCGGGGGTCAGCCGCATTGTTATCGCCGACCCGGAACGCCCGCCTTTTTTCGATATGGCCGAAGGCGCCATGCAAAACCATTGTGCCGAGCTCTTTCAATGGCAAGTGGATCAGCCAAGACGAGCCAGCGGTTGTATACTGCTGATAGAAAATGCCTAATGTCACCCTAGGGGGCCAGCTGCCGGTTTTTTCCGGCCTGCTAACGACCCCCTGGCCACTGACTTGAGTCGGTCTACTATTTATCGATATTATAGCTCTGAAGGCATTCTTTAGCGTAAACGCTAGCCCATTATTAGTTTGAAGCAAACCTTGAGAACACAACGAGTTATACTGCTACCAGCTGGCGGTTTTCCTTTGTGTAAAACCACTGCCCGGCTTGCTCAACTTTGTGCTGACGCTGTATTTTTCGTGCCCGCGCGGAGCATGCATTGCCTGTTGAGTACAGCCATCTCGCGAACAAGCAAAACCAGGAAATCGTCGACACCATCGACAAAAATGCGGACTGACCGCCTCTTAACTACTGTGAGATCACTATGAATAACGTTTACAGGCTGAGCTGCCTACTACTGTTGAGTGTAGCTCTGGCAGGTTGCGAAACCACCTACTTCAACGCCATGGAAAAAGTTGGCTTTCACAAACGGGAAATACTGGTCGATCGCATTACCGAGGCACAGCAGGCGCAGTCCGAGGGCCAGGCTCAGTTTAAGAACGCGCTGGAACAATTTCGCTCGGTGGTCAATTTTGACGGCGGTGAATTGGAACAGCTTTACAACAGGCTCAACGACGAATTTGAGCGCAGCGAAGAGGCCGCCAGCAAAATTAGCGAACGAATCGACAAGGTTGATTCAGTTGCCGAGGCGCTGTTCGATGAATGGAGCGAAGAGCTGGGTCAGTACAGCAATGGCAAACTGCGCCGGGACAGCTCCCAACAACTGCAAGATACCCAACAACGTTATAAGAAGCTGCTACTGGCCATGCGCCGAGCGGAACACAGTATCGAGCCGGTACTCGATACCTTCAGAGACAATGTCTTATACCTAAAACACAACCTGAATGCCCGCGCCATCAGTTCACTAAAAAGTGAGCTGGGCACAGTCAATCGCAATGTATCGGCATTGATATCCGCAATGGACCAGGCAATTGCGGAATCCGACCGCTTTCTTAAACAGTTTACAAACAGCTAGCTATTGCCCTAGGGATGAAAGCCAGTGTTAGATAGTAGATTCCAGCTCACGTGCAAGAGCCGGTTTTATACCGCTGTTCGTTTTACACTGGCGTTGGTCTTATGTTCCGGTGCGAGCTTTCGCCCGCGCCTTTAGCCGGCCTTTCACCGATTTTTTTAGCCGTTGTTTGGACTCATAAAAATAAAGCGGCAGCCGCCACCAGCGCGTCACTACCGAGCCAAAATGGCTGTTGTAGTGCTCGATAAAACGCTCCCGGTCGGGCCAGTCAAGCTTGTAGCAAATTCGCATCAAGTCAATAAAACGCTGACGTGGTGTCAGTCGCTCGTTAAAGCCCATTTTTGCCCGGCCTATATCAATCATGTAGAGCTCGACAATGCCGCTGTCACTCACAGTAATCATTAAATTGCCGCTGGACAGGTCACGGTGAATAATGCGTTGATTGTGCATATTGCAGATAAACCCAGACAATTGGGCAAACCACTGCTCGCGATCAAAGCCGCGGTAGTTCGACTCACCGCGATTGAGCGCGGCAAATACATCCCTAGCGGAAAAAGCATTATCAATGTAGCGACAAAGGTAATAATTATCTTCGATACCGCTGTTGTTATAGCGCTCGAAGTAGGCCACTGGCGCGGGGGTCTGAACTCCGCAGCGCAACATGGCAGAGGCATTGTCCCAGTGCCGCTTGCCTTTGCTGTCGACAAAACGGTAGCTGAATTTTTTAATCCCCTTGGCCCGATTGAGCTTAACCGTTATCTGTTCCGACGGATTCGAAGCCTTATTTTCGGCGCCGGCGCTGGTCGCTGTCTCGTCGACAGTCCACAATTTATTGCGGGTATCTCGCAACACCTTATTAACGGTTTTTTGGCCGATGGCTTCCGGTAGCAGCTCGGCGCACAGCGCGTCGAGATCACCGCCGTTGTTAAGAATCAGGGCTCCCCGCCACTGCGGCGTTTGCACTGGCACACACTGTTGTCCGTTCACCGATTGCACGACATTAGCGCTGGGTTGCAGTGACGCAATAGTCTCAGCTGATGGCTCCAAATCCATTTCCCCCTTGGCCATCGCTAAAAATAATGGTTGCTCACTAAACACCTGTGGTCGATAACTCAGTGTTTCACCTACGCTATTAATTATCTCGACGTTGGGCATTACCTCGGCGTCCCAGTTCGGATACAACAGTTTGAGTCGCTCGCTCTGGCCGTCGCGACACCACATTATGTGGTACTCCCGAGCCCCCTGCTCAAAAATAAAGTGATTGACGCCGTTGCCCGCACTGACCCCTTGCCGGCACACACTGCCACTGAGGCGAGCGATCACATGCCCCAGCGCATAGTAGGCTGGGTGCTTCTCGAAGTTGTCGACCGAGCCGATAATTTCCTTGTAGAAACTAACATTGTCGATCAGCGGATAGCCTTCGCCACCGCAGTCGATAAGACCATCGCGATTGGATATTAAAGGGCCCCAATAGATCCGTTCCATGGCACCACTGGCCGCGGCCAACACAATATAGCGCAGCAGGTAGTCCACTTTTTTCTGCTGCGGATCTACAGCCCTACGCTCTAAGCGCTTGGTGGTCCAACAATTGTAGCTGCAGATAAAGCGGTCGGCACCATAGCGCTTGCCGATGGCGTCCAGCACTCGAATTTTTTTAATTAAATTGAACTGCAGCGGCTTTTCCAGCCAGCGCCCCAGCACCCGGTGATCGAAAGCCTCGGGCTCGATAACCCGTTCCACAAACAAATTGTCGGTGTGAATAGCTGGCGCCCCGCCAGCCCGGACCATCGCCGACAGCAGGGCGATATTGTATAGTGGCTCAAAGTCCGAAACATTGGGCCCCGCCAGCACCACATCAAAGGCGCTAGCTTGTTCGCTGGCAATTTCCCAGGCGAGTAAAAAGCCGGAGTGGCTAAACCCAGACCAGCGCCCGCGATTGGGGGTATTACCCAATTCAAATACCGATACCTGCCCGTGGTACTGACTAAATACGTCGCTGACAAAGGCTCGCCACTGCTGCCGAGCAGGCGCACTATCCGGCAACTGCCTAGCCTGTTCGGCAGTGGGGAACACATTTAAAAAGACCGCAATATCGGCGGCCAGTAGTAACTTCAACAGCCGCTCGGCGTCGCCGCCGGGGGAATCGTAACTATAATCCATGCGCACATGATTTATCTGCAATTCCCGCAGACAGTCTAGGGTATAACTATCGCTGCGTGGATCTTTCGAGGGGGCGACATTGATACCAAAAAACTGGTTATCAATGCGATGCTGGCTGGACGGTGCGCTGGACACCCCCCACCACAACCGCGAGCGCAGCAGTTCCGACAGGGTGTCCAGTGCCATCGTTGGCCACAACCGTTGTCCCTGCCTAGCGTTCAAGAAGGCACCAACACTCACCGCTGCGACTCACCCGCTGCTCTTTTTCCAATTTCAGCAAATGTGCTAATAACGAGTAACTGGCGAGGGTGTGCAGACCTTTTTCGACATCGTCATAGACCAACGGTGTCAGACCCATCAGCGTTATTTCACCGCTACCGCTCAACCGCTCGACGACCTTTGCCTCCCGTCGCAAACGGTGGGCAATCAGCGCCTCTATCTCCTCCTTCGGCCGGTCCATCACTAGGCCGTGGCCCGGCCCCAACAACTCGATAGGGTAATCCAACATCAGTTGCAGCGACTCAATATAAGCCTTCATATCGCCGAAGGGCGGAATAATCACCACCGTTGAGCCGTGCATAATATGGTCACCGGTCAACAGCAAACGGTCCTGCTCAACCAGAAAACACAGGTGGTTGTCGACATGCCCCGGGGTGCACAGGACGCGCAACTGAAAGTCGCCGCCGTCCAGAATCTGATCGTGGGTGAAGCTCTGCTGGGGTACAAAGGTATTATCCTGGTGGCCGTCGTCCTCGGGCAAGACATTGCCCATTAGCACTGCGCCGGTGGCGTCGGCCAATAGCTTAGCCCCGGGGGAGTGGTCGGGGTGGGTGTGGGTAACCAGAATCCACTTCAGCCGGTCGCCGACGGCGTCTAATATCGCCTGGATATGGGAGGGCTCGGCGGGACCGGGGTCGATCACCGCTATCTGGCTGTCGCCAACGAGATAGGTGTTAGTGCCAGGGCCGGTCATTTTGCCGGGGTTGGGTGCGGTTATCCGGCGCACGTGTGGCGTCAGCTGTACGGGCCTGCCGTGGGCGATCTCAATCATAGCGTCTACTACTTACAACAATGGGAAGGAAACTGTGGCCGCTGGCGAATTCACCAGCGCTCTACAACAAGTTTTTAATCGGTACGACCGTGTCGACATCCGCCTCGTAGTCGACACCGTCAATTTCGAACCCGAACAACTTCAAAAACTCTTCTCGATAGCCGGCCATATCGCTGACCTCTTGCAGATTTTCATCGCTGATATTTTCCCACAACTCACTAACCTGATCTTGTATTTCAGGACGTAATTCCCGGTAGTCAGCCCGCAATCTCCCCTCTTGATCCAGCCGGGGAGTGTCACCGTAGAGACTTTCGCGAAACAGTAGGTCCAGCTGCTCGATACAGCCCTCGTGACTGCCGTCGGCCTTCATCACCTTGAACAACAACCCCAGATACAGCGGCATCACCGGTATCGCCGCACTGGCCTGGGTAACAACGGCTTTTAACACCGATACCCGAGCGTCACCGCCCTCAGCCGCCAGGGTCTCACGGATGGCCAGCACCTTTTTATCGAGATCTTTTTTCGCCTGACCAATAGTGCCATCCCAGTATATATCGTGGGTTATGCGTTCCCCGATATAAGTAAACGCAGTCGTCTTGGCCCCCGGCGCTAGCACACCGGCGCCGTGCAAGGCATCGATCCACATCTGCCAGTCTTCACCGCCCATCACCGCAACGGTGCCGTCAACTTCTTCCTGAGTGGCCGCCTCTATATCAAATTGTTTCAACACCTGTTTGTCTGTATCGATACCGGTCTGCCGCACGCTCTTACCGATTGGTTTTAGCGTGCTAGTAAACACTTCCCCCGTCTTCGGGTGTTGCCGGCGTGGGGAGGCCAAACTGTAAACCACCAAGTCAACCTGCCCCATATCTGCTTTTATCGCTGCTATAGCGCGCTCTTTAACATCGTCGGAGAACGCATCGCCATTAATGCTTTTAGCGTACAGGCCATCTTGCTCGGCAAATTTATGAAAGCCCGCGGAGTTATACCAACCGGCGCTGCCCGGCTTCTTCTCACTGCCTTCTTTTTCAAAAAACAGGCCCAAAGTGGCAGCATTGCTACCGAATGCCGCGGTAATACGCGCCGCCAGTCCATAGCCGGTAGAGGCGCCAATCACCAGTACATTTTTTGGACCGCTGTCGATGGGGCCCTGTGACTTCACATAGTCTATTTGATTTTTAACGTTGGTCTCACAGCCGATTGGGTGAGTCGTGACACAGAGAAATCCTCGAACTCTGGGCTTAATAATCATATTACTACCTGTTTTGACGATAGGGATGGCGCTGCGACGGTATCTATTGAGCAAATGCTGCTATTGTGCCCGCTGGAGCTATTAATTTGCATTGCCTATTATAGACACCTTGCCTGAGTACACCACCTCTTTATAATAGCGCTCCGAATCGATAACCCGACAAGAAATAGATCATCATGAGTAAGATCAAGCTCGCCTATCACACCCCGGATGCTTGGACCGCCGCGGTACTGCTCGATTTAGATGCCTTTTTATTGGATCACGCCGCGGCGGAGAAAAAGGCTTCCGGCATGGCCGTGTCAATGCTGTCCCATTACCCTGACCGAGTGGAGTTGGTCACCGCCATGGCGGAGCTAGCAGTGGAGGAACTGGTTCACTATCGGGAAGTGGTAAAATTTATTCACGCCAGGGGTAAAATTACCGCCAAAGACGCTAAAGACCTGTATGTCGTCGAGTTCCGCAAGGCCCTGCGCAAAGATAGCGATCAGTACTTCCTCGATCGCTTACTGATCGGCGGTATTATTGAAGCCCGGGGCGCCGAGCGCTTTGGTCTGGTAGCCCAGGCACTGGAACCGGGTAAACTGAAAAGTTTTTACCAGTCCATCACCCGCTCTGAACAGCGCCATCAGGACTTGATGGTGGATTTAGCACTTGTCTATTTTGATACACAAATCGTGACAACGCGATTGGCTCAGCTGATTGATATAGAAGCGGCGATTATATCGACGCTGCCGCACCGGGCGGCACTGCACTAGGTAGCGCCACCGGATCGCCCTAGGGACCTGCGATGAACGCCATCGAGAAATATTTACAGCGCCAGGCGGAGCCGGAAAGCGCCGACCTAACAAACTTTCCCGGTGGTTTTAGTCGCGCCCTAGTGATTCCCGCCTACCGGGAGAGTACTAACATTCTCTGCCGCTTATCTGAGTTGTGCCAGCAACATCAGGGCACACTGGTGATTTTGGTACTCAACCGCCCTGATAACGACACCTCGGCACCGCTGTGGCGAGAAGCTTTCACCACTTTATTGGCGCCGCTGCCAATCCTTTGGTCCGCTGCTAGCTCACCACTGAGCCTCTACCCTCTACCCAGGCAAGGGTCGCTGTTGCTTGTCGACCGCTGCAGCACGCCGATCCCCGCTGCCGCCGGCGTCGGCCTGGCGCGTAAAATTGGCAACGACATCCTGTGCCAGCTTATTCACCAAGGCAAGGTGCAATCACCCTGGATGGCCAATACCGATGCCGACGCTCGACTGCCAGCAGACTATTTCGGCGCCCTAGACCTGGCCGACAGCGGTGATGCGGCGCGGCTTTATCCGTTCCGGCATATCTTTGTCGATAACTGCCCCAAGCTACCCACTTTGCTGTACGAATATTCACTGCATTACTATGTGGCCGGACTCAGCTGGGCGGGCTCAGCCTACGCTTACCACACTATCGGCAGCACCCTGGCGGTTAATTATCGACACTATTGTCAGGTGCGCGGCTTCCCCAAACGGCCCGCCGCCGAGGACTTTTATCTGCTCAACAAACTGCGTAAGACCGGGCCGATACGCTCACTAACGGCACCGCTGATCGAACTGGAGGCCCGCCATTCTTCCCGGGTACCTTTTGGCACGGGCCCCGCCGTCAACGCCATAGCCGGCCTCGATGATAGCCTACAATGGCCGCTGTACCACCCCGATAGCTTTGCCTACCTACGCAGCTTTCTTCAATTACTGCAGCTGCTTGCAGCGCAACCAATAAGCGTGGCTCAAGCCTGTGAGCAACTGCAACCGGCGCCACTGTCTGCGGTACTACTGTGCCAGCTCGCCGAGGTGCTGAAGCTGGACCGGGCTCTCAGCCACTGCTACCGGGTCGGCGACAGCGCCGACAAACGCCTGCGACAATTACAGGATTGGTTTGACGGCTTCAAAACCCTCAAATTTGTGCATTTGTTGCGGGACAAATCTCTAGGCACTGTGAACTTTCACCAACTCAACACAGACTACAAAACACACGGTGTAATCGCGTCATCGGCGGCTCTTAAATTTGGCGCACTGGCTATTGCGAAGCTCAACAACGGCCTCTAACACTTGCCCCAAGAGCCCATCGCGGCAATAATGATCGCCTTGTCTAATGATACCGACAGACCACTACCTTTTATTCACTCACCGAAATAGCCGCGCATGACAAAACGGGTTCTGCTGATAAAAATGACCTCGATGGGGGATTTGATGCACGCGCTGCCGGCACTCAGTGACGCCGCCGCCGCGATCCCCGGCATTCAATTTGACTGGGTCGCCGACGAGGCCTTTGCCGAAATCCCCGGCTGGCACCGCGCTGTCAATCAAGTAATAAAAAGCGCCCACCGGCGCTGGAAAAAAGATCTGAGCCAAGCCTGGCGCAGCGGCGAATTAACAGCCTTTTACCGACAGTTAAACGCCCAACACTACGATACGGTACTGGACAGCCAGAGCAACCTAAAGAGCGCCGCCGTCGCCCTGCTACGCCGCATTGGCCCAGAGTCCGGTCCGGTTCACGGATTAAACGCTGCAGGGGTGCGGGAAAAACCCGCCCACTGGGTTTATCAACACCGTCATAGCACCGTCACTAGCGCCCACGCCATCGAACAACAGCGCGCGCTAATGGCGACGGCTCTGGGTTACGCATTGCCGAGCTCGGCACCGGATTTTGCTATTGATCGCGAGCAGCTGGTACTACCTGAGCTGGAACTGCCCCAGCGCTATCTATTTTTTGTCCACAACGCCAGTTGGAAAACTAAACTGTGGCCCGAGCAGCATTGGCTAACACTGATAGAGCGAGCGACTGCAGCCGGCTACTCGGTATTATTGCCCTCTGGAAACGACGAAGAACAAGTGCGTGCACAGCGATTGGCTGCGACTTCACCGCTGGCCCATGCGCTGCCACGACTATCGCTGTCAGCCGTAGCCGCCATAATGGATGGTGCCATGGCAGCAGTGTGCTGCGACACCGGCCTGGGCCACCTAGCGGCAATGTTAAATCTACCGGCGATTCACTTTTACGGCCCCACCGACGCCACCTTGATCGGAGCTCAGGGCCCAGGCCAGCAGCATATCATCGCCTCCAGCGAACACTACTCCTGCGCGCCTTGTTATCTAAAACAGTGCCAATTCCCGGCGGTGGACACCGCCGCCTGCATGGCGTCCTTTCAACCAGAGCAGGTATGGCAAGCATTGCTGGACAGCCCCCGGCTAGCACAGCCTTCAGCCGCGACACTTTGACCGAGCAAAGACCGAGCTCTCTGCCTGATCCCAAAACACTGGCCAGCAGTATTTCGACCCGACGGGTATAGCACTGGGCCATTTCGATGCGTTTTTCACTACCACTGACCCTAGTCATAGTCCATAATTCCCATCCCGCGCCGGGTCCAGGCCCCAGCGGTATTCGCCTTTATTACTGCACAGGACCCCGACATGCTCGAGCAACAAGATCGCTATAACCGCCAAATCAGCTATTGGCTATTCGCCTGTGCGGCTATTGTACTGGCAATGATTTTATTGGGGGGAGTTACCCGGCTCACCCACTCTGGTTTATCCATGGTGGAATGGAAACCCTTAATGGGTATAGTGCCACCCCTCAGCGCACAGGACTGGCAGCAGACTTTTGCTAAATACCAGCAGTTCCCCGAATACCAAAAAGTGAATAAAGGTATGTCGATCGAGGCCTTTAAGTCGATCTTTATGTACGAGTATTTACACCGTTTGCTGGGCAGACTCATTGGCCTGTTCTTTTTATTACCCTTTTTATTCTTTTATTTTAGCAAACGCATACCAAAAGGGCTTAGCCCGAAACTGACGGTAATGTTTGTACTCGGTGGGCTGCAGGGTCTACTAGGCTGGTACATGGTAAAAAGTGGCCTGGTCGATAATCCCCGGGTCAGCCAGTACCGACTGACAGCACACCTCGGTGCGGCGGTGGTAATCTATGGCTATATCTTGTGGGTGGCATTTAGCTTGGTGAATAAAAAGGGAGGGCAGCAAAAACACGCGGGGCTTAAACCTTTTTCCTATGCGATTAGCGCGCTGATATTTCTAATGATTTTATCCGGCGGATTGGTTGCCGGCACCCGGGCTGGCTTGGTTTACCCGACCTTTCCGTTGATGGGCGATAGTTTTATTCCAGCGGGGCTGTACACTATGAATCCCGCCTGGCTGTCGATGTTTGCGGACGTCACCACCATTCAGTTCAATCACCGAATGTTTGCCTATTTTCTGCTCGTCGCTATATTTGGCTTTATATTCAAAGCCTTTGCCCTGGGTATTACCAATCGCTTGCGAGTTGGTATTATCCTGCTAGGTTCCTTTTTACTATTGCAGGTCACATTGGGTATCTCGACGCTGCTATTACAGGTACCGGTGGCATTAGCGGCCTCTCATCAGGGCGGCGCGATATGCCTATTTACCGCAGCGCTCTATGTCAGCCACTGCCTCAGTATCAAACCGGCCAAGCGCGCCAACAACCGCTTTTTATAAGCTCCCATCAATTGCCCTGTGGGCCGAGGCACTAGGGGACAGGGACTGGCGTGGCATTGACTTGGATCAAAAGGGCTAGAGTTGCCCCGGTGCAGCTGATACCAAACCCTCAAAGTCGTGTATAATCGCCGCGAATTTGCCCGAGCGGACGACACAATTTTACTGTGACTATTTTCCACTCGACAATTGAAATTTAGACAACCATTTGCTGGAGAACGTCCATGAAAAACATACTTATCCCGATCGCAACCGCGGTAATATTAGCCAGTTCAAGCTTTAGCATGGCCGGTGATGCCGCTGCAGGCAGTAAAATATCGGCAACGTGCAATGCCTGTCACGGACGGGACGGTATTAGTATCGATATGATAACCCCCAATTTGAAAGGGCAAAAAGAAGGCTATCTGGCCAATCAGATTAAGGCTTTTCGTGATGGTAGTCGTGTCAACCCGATTATGACCGCTATGGTTCAATCACTAACGGATAAGCAAGTCGATGATTTGGCCGCCCACTACGCCGGTCTATAGACTAACACCAGGTAACAAAGGCTGCGGGTTCAGAGCTATTCTCGCGGTCTAAGCTAGCTACAATACGCCTCGCCAATGGCGGCGGCGTAATCATTGACTACCAGCAAGGCTATTGCTGCTCTTCGCCGCCCGGCTCCTTAATAAACAGCGTGCCCAATATTTCGTCAACAATACCGTCATCCATACCTCCATTGTCCAGATCACAGCTATAGGTGATAAACAGCAATAAGTTGTCACAGTATAAATACCACTCTCTCAGCGCATCACCCTCGTCTTCAAAACTAAAGTACAGGCCGCTAAACTCACCGACCTGAACCGGCGTTGGCGGTCCAAATTGCGCTGCGGTTTCCTCGGTAAAAGCGCTGAGTTCGGCGGCGCTGACAGCGCCCTCCTCTTTGGTCAATGTGGTGAGTACAATCTCTCCGACATCGTCTTCATCGCTGATTATAATAACGTCTTCATCCTGAACGGCATCCCATTCTTCGGGCAGCTCGATTATCCACCACTGACTTTCTACCGCTCTCATGTAACACTCCAAGTCTCAATATCATTCAACAATGCACTGGCAAGATCCCGGCACATCACTATCGCCATTTCTCGACTATCCCGCCCGGGATAGTAATTTTTCCGCTCGCCAACCTGGCGAAAGCCCAGCGCCCGGTATAACCCCCGCGCCCGAGCATTGGACTCACGCACCTCCAGCAGGCAGCGCACAGCACCGCGCCGGGTCTGCTGAATAAGCCCCTGCTCCAATAGTAAGCGACCAGCACCACAACCCTGGTGATCGGGGTGCACTGCAATATTGAGTAAACTGGATTCATCGAGTACCCGCTGAAATACGCTAAACCCTACAACTACCCCATCGACATCCACTACTGTACAGTCATCACTGGTACTGGAGTTAAACTGCGCTGTAGTCCAGGGAAATTCAGTGGCCGCCCTCTCGATAACCAACACTGCCTCAAGATCATCTGACACCATGGTTCGCAACAACATTAGGCTTTTCGCAATACGCGGCTGAGAGGCATTAAATCCTGCCAAATCTGCTGTTTTAAGTCTCCACTTTGCAACGCCTGCAGTGCACTTGCAGTAACAATACACTGGCCACCGAGCTGCGAGTCGGCAATAAATTGGCCCGTCGGGGCCTGCTCTAGTAAGTAGTGCCGGGGCCCTTCGCCCATAAGCACAATATAGGCAAGACCCAACTGCTCAATTTGCTTACCAACAAAGGACTGCAACGCCTGTTTGGCTGCGGTTTCACCCTGATCGACTTGGCTATTTTTTATCATCGGCCAGTGAAACTGATCGATAGATAGCTGCGCAGGTGCCGCGCCGATCGCAAACAGAATATTGTGTAACAGCGCTAGGTAGGCCTGCTGATCGACTGCTTCGTCAAGCCCCTGGTCGATAATGAACACATCGGCGCCGCGGATAATCGACAACGAAAAACGAGGCCTATGCTCGGCACTACTAGTTTCCGCCACTGCCGTGCTCTGTGGTGCAACCACGGCGGGGCTCTTAACCCTGGGACTATCGCCGTCACTGCGCCGCAACTCATCGAGTAACGCGTTCATCGCGGGATTGTTCTTGCTACCGCGCAAACTGTCGGCCACCTCAGCAACGGTTGCCTCCGCTGCGGCGGTGGTCACCTCGGCTACCGCCAAGGCGGGCTCCTGCGGCCGCGGCAACTCACACAGCCTCGAGACATCGGCACCAGGCAGTAGTAACCGCGGATGGTAGTAATCTATCTCCAATGCCTCAAGATAACTCTGTCGCCGCAGCTCATTCATAGCGAGAAAGTAGCTCCTGCGCCTGCCAACGCTCTATTTACTGTAGCGCAGGCCATTAAATACCATCCTTTTGTGGGTGGGCCTTTAACACGCCGGCATCCAGCAAGTTGAGAGCATTTAAATAGGCTTTAACAGAGGCCATAATAATATCGGTATCGGTGCCGGAGCCGTTGACAATAGTGCCCTCTTTTTCCAGCCGTACGGTGACTTCTCCCAGTGAATCGGTGCCCTCAGTGACGGCGCTCACCAGATACAAAGTCAACTCAGACTGACTACAGGCAACCGACTCAATCGATTTAAATGCCGCATCGACCAAGCCGTCACCTTCGGCCTCGCAGCGGTGCTCACTACCGCTGACACTTAAGCGCAGCGAGGCAGAAGGCTTAGAGCCCGAGCGAGAAATGGCTTCAAGTCCGAGGCAGCGATATTTTTCGATAGTCTCCGGCTCATTGACGCCACTAACCAAGGCCTGTAAATCTTGGTCAAAAATCTCATGCTTTTTATCCGCCAAATCTTTAAAACGAATAAAAGCATCGTCAAAGCGCTGCTGTGAGTCGAAGCTAACGCCCAGTTCGGCGTAGCGGGCCTTAACCGCCGCACGCCCCGAGTGCTTGCCAAGAACCAACTTATTTGATTTCCAACCCACCGACTCGGCACTCATAATTTCATAAGTTTCGCGGTGTTTTAACACCCCGTCCTGATGAATACCCGACTCGTGGGCAAAGGCATTGGCGCCAACAATCGCTTTGTTAGGCTGCACCGGAAACCCGGTTATCGAGGACACCAGCCGCGAGGTCGGCACGATATGCACAGGATCGATGATGGTGGAAACCGAGTAGGCATCGCCCCGTGTTTTTATCGCCATGACCAGCTCCTCAAGAGAAGCGTTGCCGGCCCTCTCGCCGAGGCCGTTGATGGTACATTCCACTTGGCGTGCGCCATTTTCTACCGCCGCCAACGAGTTCGCTACCGCCAGGCCCAAATCGTTGTGGCAGTGCGTTGAAAATATCGCCCGATCGGCATTGGGTACATTTTCAATAACCCGCTTAAACATATCGCCGTATTCCCGGGGCACACCATAACCCACTGTGTCGGGGATATTAATGGTGCTGGCCCCCGCATTGATCACCGCCTCGATGATGCGGCACTGAAATTCAAACTCTGAGCGGCTGCCATCCTCCAGTGAAAACTCCACATCGTCACAGAGGTTGCGGGCCAGTGTCACCATTTTTACAGCGTGCTCTAGCACATGGTCCGGCTCCATCATCAATTTGTACTGCATATGGATAGGCGACGTAGCAATAAAGGTGTGAATCCGAGCACGGTTGGCACCTCTTACAGCCTCCCCCGCCCGCTCTATATCGACGGTAACCGCTCGGGCCAGAGAGCATATGGTGCTGTCTTTGACTTGCTCTGCAACAGCTTTGACCGACTCAAAGTCGCCGGGGCTGGCAATGGCAAAACCCGCTTCTATAACATCGACCTTCATCATTTCCAGCATTTTGGCGATGCGAACTTTTTCATCCCGGGTCATTGAAGCCCCTGGACTCTGTTCGCCATCACGCAATGTTGTATCAAAAATAATCAGCTGATCGTTGCTCATAAGACCTTGTCCCGCATTGTTAATAGTGCTGTTTTCTATACCAAATAGGCACTGCCACGCGGCTAGTGCCCACTCACCCTATGCCGCCAGCCTAATGCGCAATAATAGGCGCAGACCGCAGTTCAGGGTATGTTTGTTAATAGAGTGAAGAATAAACCAAAAGCCCCTGCCATGCTCCCTAAAATTGCGAAAGATGCACGCTGCCAAAGCCCCCAGTAGACGGCATTAGAAACGCCTGAGTGACAGTGGCCCAGTAGCGGTATCAACCACAATGATAGCCAATATTCACCGCGGTACTTGGGCAATAGCCAGAGCGGCTGATATATTCGCCATACTAAACGCAATTTAACCTGCGTAATTAGGCAGTGGAACAATGGTTTGAGGCTCTTACGGTACATAGTCGGCATCGCCGTGCTATGGACTTTGAGAAATTTCAACCCATTACCACGGCGCCAACCGCGCTCTGTTACCGAGAGTTGTAGCGCCAACGGTACTCATTTATTGCCCAAATACGCGTCATCGTAATTATTGACAAGGTCACACTATGATTATTGGCATTCCACGAGAGTCGGCGGCGGGAGAAACCCGCGTCCCTGTTATACCCGATTCGGTAAAACGCTTTGTCGACAAGGGCGCCGAGGTACAGGTCGAGGCCGGCCTAGGCCTAGGTATCAACATCGACGACGCCGCCTACGAGGCCGCCGGTGCTACGATTATCAGCGACCGCGAGGCACTCTTGGCCAGCGCCGATATGATCTTACGCCTACGCAAGCCAACCCTGGCCGAAGTGGCGCAGTTAAAGAGAGGTAGTATCCACATATCCTTTCTCGATCCGTTCAATGAGCACGCACTGATTGATGCCTTTTCCGAAGCAGGGGTTAGCGCCATTAGTATGGAGATGATCCCCCGTACTACCCGCGCGCAAAAAATGGACGCTCTGAGCTCCCAGGCGAGCTTGGCCGGATACGCCATGGTGGTATTAGCGGCTGAGCGTCTCGACAAAATTTTGCCCATGATGATGACGCCAGCGGGTACCATTTCCCCCTCCAGAGTCTTTATTGTTGGCGCCGGTGTTGCTGGCCTGCAGGCTATCGCCACCGCTAAACGCATGGGCGCCAGAGTTGATGCCTTTGATACGCGGCCCGTAGTCAAAGAGCAGGTCGAGTCGCTGGGCGGAAAATTCGTAGAGATCGATTTGGGCGAAACTGGGCAGACCGATGGTGGTTATGCCAACGCCCTGACCGAACAGCAGATCGCGCTGCAGATGGAAGGCCAGAAGAAAATCTGTGCCCAGTCTGACATCGTTATTACCACCGCCCAATTGTTTGGCCGTCCAGCCCCTATAGTTATTACCAAAGAGATGCTGGCCGTGATGAAGCCCGGCAGTGTTGTTATCGACTTGGCCGTAGAAAGCGGCGGCAATGTCGAGGGCTCAGTGGCGGGAGAAGAAGTCGACATCGGTGGAGTAAAGGTCATCGGTTTGGCCAATATGCCCGGACGTGTAGCGAGTAATGCCAGCCAAATGTACTCTGCCAACCTGCACAACCTAGTTCTAGAGTATTGGAATAGCGACACGAGTACATTCGACCTCAATATGGACGATGAGATTATCAAAGGCTGCGTTATCACTCACGATGGCGCACTGGTTAATGAAATGATTAAGAACTCAAGGGCCTAACAATGGAAGCTATTTACTTATCCTTTATTTTAATGCTGTCAATATTCCTCGGCTTTGAATTGATCGCCAAGGTTCCCTCAACCTTACACACGCCATTAATGTCGGGCTCCAATGCAATATCGGGTATCACCGTAGTGGGTGCCATTACCGCCGCCAATACCGGCAGTGATCAATTGGCCCTGTGGTTTGGTACTATCGCCGTTGCATTGGCCACCATCAATGTGGTGGGCGGCTATATGGTCACCGATCGCATGCTGGCCATGTTTAAGAAAAAAGACTAGGGATTCAAAACAATGCAAAATATTAATATAGATTTAGTGATCAACCTAGCCTATATCGCAGCGGCAATAATGTTTGTGTTTGGCCTCAAGATGTTGAGCTCTCCCGCCACTGCCCGCAAGGGCAATAGCTTGTCAGCAACCGGTATGTTATTGGCAATCATCGCCACTTTGGCCAACGAAATAAAACTGCCCTGGGAAAACATTGTCGTCGGTCTTATTATCGGCTCGTTAATAGGCACCGTCGCTGCACGCAGGGTTGAGATGACCGGCATGCCGGAGCTGGTCGCGCTATTTAATGGGTTTGGTGGCGCCTCTAGTTTACTGGTAGGTCTGGTAGCGGTATTCGCCGTTGGCAATAGTACCTTTACCAATATAACCATCATCCTGTCAGTGCTAATCGGTGGCGTTACACTCACCGGTAGTTTGATCGCCTACGGCAAACTCAGTGAGAAAATGCCCAGTAAGGCCATTCAATTTAGCGGCCAACAGTTGTTCAATGGCGCGCTAGTAGTCGCCATATTAGTTTCGGCTGTCATGTTTTGTATGGCACCGGGTATCGAGAGTCCCTGGCTTATTGCGGTGATCATACTGTCACTGGTATTCGGCATTATGATAACGATTCCTATTGGCGGCGCTGATATGCCGGTGGTTATTGCACTGCTAAACTCCTATTCGGGATTGGCCGCTTGTGCCGCCGGTTTTGTACTAAGCAACAATTTGTTGATTGTTTCCGGATCATTGGTTGGAGCCAGTGGGCTGATACTGACCAACATTATGTGTAAAGCGATGAACCGCTCGCTCAGCAATGTCTTGTTTAGCGGCTTTGGTGCCAGCAAGGTTTCTAGCGCGACTGTCGAGGGCGAAGTAAAACCCATCACCGCCGACGATGCCTATTTAATCCTAGAAGCCGCTCAAAATGTCTGCATTGTTCCAGGATACGGTATGGCCGTAGCTCAGGCGCAGCATGTTGTTAGAGAGCTGTCGGACCTACTATCTGCCAATGGCTGTGAGGTGCAATTTGCCATCCACCCCGTGGCGGGGCGGATGCCGGGTCATATGAACGTACTGCTGGCCGAGGCTAATGTTCCCTACGACCAATTAGTGGAGATGGACGACATCAATCCGCAAATGCCTACTATGGATGTGGCCATCGTGATTGGTGCTAACGACGTGGTTAACCCGGCGGCGAATGACGATGAAGGCAGTCCGCTGTACGGTATGCCGGTAATCAATGTAAACCAAGCCCGCACGGTATTTGTGTTGAAACGCTCGATGGGATCTGGTTTCTCCGGCGTCGATAATCCACTGTTTTTCGGTGATAATACGCGCATGTTATTTGGCGATGCCAAAGATTCTATATCGCATATTGTTGCTGAATTTAAGGGGTAACTAAAAGCTACAGCCCTCGAGCTTTACTGCTAGCTCGAGGGCATTACTACCTCCTTCACTCTACCTACCCCTATTGGAAAGTACCTCATTATTCGACTGTAAGCCGGCATATAACGTACGGTAGTTTTCCCCTAATATTTCACCACTAAACAACTTTTGATAGCGCCTGTGCGCCGCCACACCCATCCTCTCGGCAGCTTGGATATCAGCGCCTAGCTCTTCCATGGCTTCGCTCAACGCATCGCAACAGCCCGCTTTTACCACCAGCCCAGTTTCCCCGTGAATATTGACATAACTCGTTCCTGTGCCAATCTCCGCCGATATCATCGGTTTGCCCATCATGGCAGCTTCTAGCAGCGTCACACCAAAAGCTTCAGAGCGCAGATGCGACGGCAGCACCACAGCGCGGCACAACTGTAACAAGGCTATCTTGTCGGTATCACTGACATAACCTAGAAAGCGAACATTAGACAGACCTAAACGCTTAGCCTGACGCTTTAGTTTCAGCTGCATCGGGCCGGTGCCAGCGATCAATAGAGACTGGCTACTTCCAACCATGGCATCTAAAAGTATGTGCAAGCCCTTGTAATAGCGCAGCACACCAACAAACAAGAAAAATGCTGATCCATATTCTAGCCGGCATTTATCAATATGATCGTCACCGACTTGTGGATAAGAATTATGATTGATGCCAAGGGGGATAGTCGTAACTTTCTCGGCCACTGATTGCAACGTGGGGCTGCCCGCTAGATAATTTGGCGATGTGCTTACCACCGCATCGATTGAAGCCAAATACCTTTTCTCCAATGGTGCATAGACGCGCTTGAGAACTGACTGCCTAATGATGTCGGAGTGATAGGTGAGCACACTGGGTTTGTTACTGGGGCACAGCAGGCGCACCACGTCGGCAAAGGGCCAGGGATAGTGCAGATGAATGACATCGGCCCAGGCGGCCAGCTCCCGGTATTTTTCTATCGCTCCTAAGCCCACGCTACAGGAGGCGAATTCGCCGTGTTTTTTGACCTGATAAACACGGGCTTCTGCCAGCTCTATCGGACTGACAGAGGGACTCGCACTGACTGTTAGCACCCTACTCTCCACCCCAAACGGAATGGTGTTCAGGCAAATTTGGCGTATAGCTTCTTCAAGCCCGCCCTGGCTATCGGGGAAATACGTTCTGTAGAAATGCAGTACTTTCATAGGAAGATTAACAAATTGGTTACCCGTTGCCCTGTTTCGGATGAGTCTTTGTTATTAAGCCTCATTAGGGTGATGATCTCACTATTGTAACAACTGTACTGGGTATTTACTTTTGCCATTGTGAAATTGATAGGGTCGATTGAATCGTTGAGGAATAATCTCGGCAGTGGATACCGGTTTCGCAGCTCGAAGTCGCTTTACCGACACCTGGTGGAGTTGAAACCCGTGATACAGCTGGCTGTCTGTCCAGTAAAGGGCCGCGGCTATAACCACAGTCAACCAGCACCCTTTTGGTTCTAGGCACTAATGATAGCCGCTGCCGGTATGGGGTATCCTTGTAGGGCGTGGTTTTTCAACCGAAAAGGGTATCCCATACCGGCAGTGGCGGGGATAGATGAAACAGCTAAGGTGTTGCACCGAAGCCCTGCTTTTCATCTCTCAGGCGCTGTCTACTTTACGGTGGAACGGATATCACACGCGCAGTCTTGATTCTCAACGCCCAGACAATAAAAACCCGACCAGCAAGCTGGACGGGGTTTGATATTTAATGGGGGACGCCTAGTCGGGGACGCCTAGTCGGGGACGCCTAGTTCCTGGCGATGACTAGCACTGTGCAGGGTTGGAGACTGCCCTACTCTGTGATTGCCTTTCGGCAATCATCCTACGGCCGGGGACGCGCACGTCACGCCCCTGCGGGCGTCTA
>Ga0209395_1000593_pt1 | contig 52584 bp, 45 predicted proteins | sample GOMGulsemesocosm_3_FD_184635 | JGI IMG/M metagenome (GOLD analysis project Ga0209395, IMG submission 184635) | Methane-oxidizing microbial communities from mesocosms in the Gulf of Mexico - GOM9D Gulf of Mexico (SPAdes) (version 2) | ecosystem: Environmental > Aquatic > Marine > Cold seeps... | reverse complement strand
AAAAAAGTGCGATTGTTTTTAATTCATACATGGTGATAATTCTATTTTTTACAGGTCTGCGGAGGTTGTCTGTCTGTTGCCTGCTTGTTGTTGGGCGACAGCAATGACAGTTGATGGCTGGGAGAACGACTCCCCGGGCATCACTGCCAACAGCGCGCCCATTATCACCCTGTTCAGCCTTCCAGCACAGAGATAAAAACATGGCTATCGTGCCGATGCGGTTTTGAATACATTGCTGGGGTATATTCAACCGTAAGCATGATGCCTTCTTTGTTAGCCGTCCCCTCTAAATGCTTCTGCGATAGTGATTTGATTCTGGCTCCATCTGCAAATACCGTAGAAGATAGAATGCAGAAAATTGCCGCTGCAAAAACTCGATGTGCTATGTATATAATTTTCATTGTTAGTCTCTGCTTTAACGGTTAATTCGAAGACGTTTAAGGTCTTCGTTATTGTTGGTTGTTTTAATTCTGGCCAACTTGATAGCGATCAGCCTCAATGCCGAAAGATTTCATTAGCCGGTTCCAGGCATTGATTTGGATAACTACAAGCGTCAAGTTGGCGATTTTCTCTTTGTCATAAAAAGGTAATAAATCATCAAAAAGGCGTTGCTCATTATGTTGCCTGTTGGGGAGCGTGATGTATTCTGCCCACGCCAAACAAGCCCGCTCTTCGTCGCTGTAGTAAGAAGTATCTTTCCAATTTGGAATTGAGTACAAACGTTGAATATCTTCCCCAGCTACAATGGCTTCTTTAAAGTGCATATCGATGCAATACGCACATTGATTGATGTAGGAGGCTCTGAGGCGAATAAGTTCGAGTAGCTTAATGTCAAAACCCAGGTTGTTGAGATAGTTCTCGGTAGCCCTCATGTTAGACATCAGGCCTTTAGGTACTTCAGAAAACGCAATTCTTGTTGTCATCTAGGTAGACTCCGTTAGTTGGTTGGTGTAGCTGGCCAGTAGCTTATTGCATTGCGCGCATTCTTTGAATATGCTGTTTATGGAGTTCAGTTTTGCGTATTTCACAAAGGTCTATCGATGTTAAATTCAATGCGGATATTTATTAAGGTGGTTGAGCAGGGAAGTTTTACTAAGGCGGGCCGGATACTCAATATGGCTCCGTCATCGGTGACGCGGAACCTTGATCAGTTGGAAAAAGAGCTGGCAGTGACCTTGCTTAAACGCAGCACAAGGCAGCTCATATTAACGGAAGAGGGCAGTACTTTTCTTGCTGGGGCTCATAAACTGTTAGCACAGGCGAATGAGCTCACCGCATCACTAAAAACAATGAACGCAGAGCCAGAGGGGGTACTTAGGCTATCGGTATTTGAGAGTTTTGGACGCATGCAGGTATGCTCTCTGCTGGCGGAGTTCCTTGAAAAGTTCCCTAAGGTTAAGGTTGAGATAGAGCTTGAAAATAGAGTGGTTGATCTCATCAAGGAAGAGGTCGATCTAGTCATACGGATAGGGCGGCCAACGGATTCAGGTTTAAAGGCTAGAAAGCTAATGTCGAATCATACTCTGGTTTGTGCATCCCCTGCATACTTAACTAAGCATGGTTCGCCGCTTATTCCCGACGATCTACTATCTCATAATTGTTTAGTACGTGGTAACAAACGACAAAAAAATTACTGGTATTTCAGTAAGGCTAAAAAGCTCAAAAAAACCCCGATCAGTGGTAATCTCACTTCGCTTGGTGGTACTCCCATACTTGAGGCAGCAATAAAAGGTGCCGGCATCGTACATCTTTCTAACTGGATGATTTCTGACTACGTGCGAGAAGGCAAACTTGTTGTTTGCCTACCCGATTGGGACAGTTCACTGCACGAGAGCAGCAGTGGTGATGTGTATGCGGCCTACATAAATAGTAGTTATATAAAACCATCAGTTAGAGCGTTCATTGACTTTTTAATTGAAAAGATAGATAACAAAAGATTGCAGCGAACAAGTTGCTGAATACGGCATTCTATGTACACTTATTTCCAGAGGCCTAAGCCTTGAAAATCTGTTATTGGCCGGTACTGTTGAAAACCCTGTCATAAGCCATAATGCCCATGCCGGTTTTTTGGGGGGGGTAATTACCCGTGATGGGGTCGCTTTTCGTAGTGCTCTGCCCCTTACACATTGTAAACGTTTGTCCTGCGTCCCTCTCTGTGTGACACACTATCAGTCATCGATCATAGTGGCTGAGCTGATTGCACAGGGTGTGGGTTAAAAGGCAGAGGGTATTACCGTTTAAGGCTCCATCGCCGCTGTCTATTATCATTAGAGTATTTTTAGCATGATTGTTATCAAAAAAGTGGCGTCGCTCGACAGCCTTTCCGAATGTAAAAATGCCTATCTCGAACAGACCAGTGCTGCTCTCGATGGTATGTGGTTGACAGGCTTCGCCGAACAGGCTGATCACTTTGCATTTTATATTCGCGATCAGCTGGTCGGTTTTTTTTGCCTTAACAGTGATGGTTACCTATTACAGTTTTATCTAAAACCGGAGTGCTACGATCAGGCCTCGTCATTGTTTAGCCGTATTGTTCGCAATAGTGATGGGCTGGCTGAGAAGGTAAGGGGCGCTTTTGTCAGTACTGCGGAGCCTCACTATTTGTCGCTGTGCCTGGATTGCTACACCGGCTTTGAGGTCAACGCGTTGATGTATCAGCTGCAGCTCGGTGTTGATACCCCGGTCAGTGCAAAAATAATAGCGCCGATGGCTATAGTGACTATTGAGCAGTTAGCGGAATTGATTGCTTTTGCACAGACAAATGTTGGCGCTCCCGAACAGTGGTTGCGGCCCTACTACAGCAACTTAATACATCGTCGAGAGCTATTTGGGCTGTGGCGCGATGGTCGTTTGGTGGCTGCGGGAGAGTGTCGAGGTTACGACAAGTACCAAGTAGACTACGCCGATTTGGGGATAATTGTCGATCGCTCAGTTCGAGGGCAAGGCCTTGCCAGTGCCGCATTAAGTCAGCTGGTAGTGACTGCACGGGCTCGCGGGTTGATACCTATTTGTTCGACGGAAAAGGACAATGTTGCTGCGCAAAAAGCCATTGCCCGCGCCGGTTTTATTGCCAATCATCGTATTGTTCAGTTTACTGGTTAGACGTTCGGTATAGGCGGTGTTCCGTTGAAGATGGCCGTTGGGGTTTGATTGTCGCAATTTTGATTCCCAGCGGTTGCGCAATAATCAATTATTGGGGCTGCGCGTTGTAGTTAGGAACTTCGTCGTTCAATACCTCGTCGTTTAATTCCCTGCAAAGGTTGTTGGCGGTATTTATGGCGCTGTTATTTAGCGCTTCACTTACGCAAGTATCTAATCGCTGTCGCTGGCAGTGAACTGCGAAATAACCGGAGCTATTATGGAATTGTTATTTTCCTATGGGACCCTGCAACAAAAAAATGTTCAGCTAGCCAATTTCTCACGTGAACTTAGCGGAGTGAAAGACATCCTGCCGGCTTATGTATTAGGCGAGATTACTATTCGTGATGAGCGGGTTATCCGAGAGAGTGGCAAGGCGGTGCATCATATTTTGTGTTATACCGGCGATTGTGATGATCAAGTCAGCGGTACTGTATTTGAGCTTAGTGCTGCTGAATTAGCTCGGGCCGATGACTATGAAGTTGACGACTATAAGAGAGTGTCAGCGATGATGAAGTCGGGGCGCCAGTGTTGGATTTATACGGCGGCTAGTGATGCCGTGGTATCGTCTGGAACATAGCAATGAGATATAGCATCTAACGTATAAACGGCTGATCTCATCGTCAATGGCTTTAGGTAAAGGAGATGGCTTTACTACAGGCTTATGGGGAGATTGCGCGTTTTATACGGAGCAAAAAGGGCCGGAAGTCAGCGCTGTAGAAGGACTGTTGGTAGTTGTTAGGTAACGGCAGAAACGGCTCGAGCAGCAGATACAGTCGGCGATGGAATATACTCAGCAGCGGGCGCAGCAGGGTGGCGGTCAGTCAAAGATAATTCTGGATGCACCGAGCTGCCGCGCAGACGCCAGCGGCGAAGATCGGTTAAAAAACGTGTAGTGGCGGCAAAAAACGTCGATACCGATAAGCGATTGAAAGCCGATTTGGGGCAATGATAGAAAAACGGTAGCAAATTTCTCGGAACAATCCCCGCAGCGGTTACAATGCTAGGATGTACAACAACACCGTCTTTAAGTACCCAGTTAAAAGGAAAACGATGTGGAACCGAGAATATCTATAATTACCCTTGCGGTTGCCGATCTAGAAAAGGCGACAGCGTTTTACCAACAGGGATTATCTCTGGAACGGGTAAACGACATGGAGGCGATCAGCTTGTTCAAGATGGGCGGTACTATTCTCGGTCTCTATCCCCGGGACAAACTGGCAGAGGATATCGGTATTCCCGATGGTGAAATCAATTTTCCCTCGATGACGTTGGCTCACAATGTTGAGTCGCCAGAGGCGGTAGACGCGCTGATAGCGGTTGCAGTGGCGGCGGGCGCTACCCTGGTTAAACCGGCACACAAAGCATTTTGGGGGGGCTATTCCGGCTATTTTTCCGATCTTGATGGCCACTTCTGGGAAATAGCATGGAATCCGCTTTTGTAGTCATAAGGCAATCTAATGACTTCTGATCTCAGCTCGCCACAGCGCGGTGTCGCACAGTCAATAGTGCAAAGTATTAGCCGCAGGCCCTGGTCGCTGGCCGCCGCGGTGCTGTTGTTTTTATTGTTGTTTGTCGATATGCCCTTTGAGGACCGCTTTCGCTCGCTCAATGCCTTCTGGAACCTGGGTCATATTCCCCTGTTCGCGCTCTTTGCCCGTCTGTTTTTTGTCGGCAATCCTTTACTGCACCGCTATTCGATGCCACAGCGACTAGTAGTCTGCGTATTGGCCAGCGCGATTGTAGGTGCGCTGGTGGAAGTATTACAGTACGGTTTGGCCCGCAATATGGATATGGGCGATGTTTACCGGGATGTACTGGGAGCGCTGCTCGGTTTCTTTTTTGTACCCCTAGGTGTTACCGCCATTACCGCGGGTTTATTACGCATTACTGTTGTTTTGTTGATAGCTGTTCAGGTGCAACCGCTGGTATTGGCGATGGTGGATGAACAGCGCGCGCGTCGGACATTTCCGGTGCTATCAGAATTCGAAAGCCGGGCTGAGTTGAGCCGCTGGCGCGGTGGCATCAAGCGCTCTCTCAGTGTCGGTCAGGTGTATTCCGGCGACAGCGCACTGCGTTTTGATACTGGTACCGAAGCCTATTCGGGCATAGCTCTGGCTTATTTCCCGCGGGATTGGTCTGGCTATCGGCAGCTGTCGCTGGCGATTTTTTCGGAACAGAGGGGGTTGAGGATGACCCTGCGCATACATGACCAGCAGCATTTGCAGGGCCCTCAGCGTTACAACGATCGCTTTAACCGCAGTTTTACCTTAGACAAGGGGTGGAATCAGCTAACTGTACCGCTCACTGATGTGGCCACAGCGCCGCTGGGCCGAGCGTTAAACCTGCGGCAAATCGCGGGCCTGGGCCTGTTTGTGATGCGTCAGCCACAGGTCAGAACCTTTTATCTAGACCGCGTGCAATTGCAGCTCTAGTTGGCTCGACAATTATCCGGTAAATACCGCCTTTGATATTGCTGTACCGGAGTTGGAGAAAGGGGTCAATGTTTGCAAAATCAATCTGACTTATTTTAGCGGGAAAAATCAATAGGTTAAAGGCGGTGTCGCCTGATTGTATTCAAGCTAGAAGACAAAACTTTGCAATAGGCCCAGTAGGCTGACCAGCAGTAGCACACTGCCTAGCAGACGGTAAAAAAGAATCGATTCCGTCATCAACAGCCTGTCGTGCAGGCGCAGTCCAATGATATGGCCGATCCCAGCACAGGGCAGAAGCCACAGGTGATAGCTCCATTGCAAATCGATACCGGCGTAGATAAAGGCCATCATTTTAATGGATACCAAAATGATCCACAGCGCAAAAAGGGTGTCCCGCAGTTGTTCTCTGGCGACGTGGCTGGCAAAAACGGCGATTAGTAGCGGGCCGCCGATCAGCGATGTACCACTAAAATAGGCGCCGACTATGAGAAATAAGGCGTCCACTTTCGGGCTGTTAGTAGTAAAGGGTTTGTTGAGGATATAGGACAGAGCATACAGCGCGACAATGGTAAAAATAATAGCGCTCATGATATGGGCGGGCAGGGTGATTAAACCCAGTACGCCGATAAGTTTGGGAACAATCATTATCCCCAGGGCACTGCGCAAATATCCCCAGTCGACGTGGCTGGCTGGGTCGCCGCCGGCGCGTCGTTGTCGGCGCAACTCACGCTGTTTTTGCAACAGGCTCAGACCGGCAAAAAACAGCAGGTGAACGGCAATAATAGGAAGATAAACCAGTGGGCGGTCATCGACTAACAGCATAAACGGCAGCGATAGTACCGAGCCGCCAAAACCCAGCCCGGAGCGCACCATACCGCTCCAAACAAAGGTTAGTGCTATAAGTAAGTACTGGGTGAGCTCCAGCTCTGGCACTAGGCTGGTTCTTGTTCGACGCGCTCCTCGCTGGGCTGTAGGCGGCCGAACAGTTCGCCCATACGGGTGGGGCTGGTGGCGGTCAATGTGGGCTGCCACTGCATCGCGCCCGCTGCAAACAGTACAATAGCGGTGGAGCCCAGTTTGAAACGGCCCATCTCATCACCCTTTGTTATGACAATTTCACGGCTCGGCGCTAGGTAGTCGACGCGGTTTATCTGTCGTTTGAGCGGTGCTACTTGGCCGGCCCAGGGCGTTTCGATACCGGCGACTATCATCGCCCCCACCAATACCACCGCCATTGGGCCTGCCTCAGTATCAAATAGACAGACTGCACGTTCGTTGCGGGAAAACAGCCGCGGTACCTGCTCTGCTGTACTGGTGTTTACCGAGAACAAATCACCGGGAACATAGGTCATAGAGCGCAGCGTTCCGGTCAGCGGCATATGCACGCGGTGGTAGTCTCTCGGTGATAAGTAGACTGTGGCGAACTGACCGCCGTCGAACTGGTCGGCCACTTCACTGTCGCCACCCAGCAATTCGAGGGCGCTGTAGCTCTGGCCCTTAGCCTGAAAAATACGGCCGTCAGTTATGGTGCCAAGCTGACTGATGGCGCCATCGGCGGGGCAGGCAATGGTATCGGGTTCTGCCACTACCGGTCTGGCACCGGGCTTTAGTGCCCGGGTAAAAAAATCGTTGAAGTGGGCAAAATCCTGTGGCCGGGCATTGACCGCCTCCTCCATGTTGACGTCGTAGTGGTCTATAAAACGGGCGATTAGTGCATTTTTTAGCCAGGGCCAGGGGCACTGGGCGATCGCCCCCGCCAGCCGAGACAGCAGGTGCTGGGGAATCAGGTATTGAAAGATAATAAATAGGCTGGTCATGGTGTTCTTATCCGTGCTTGGCTGTAGTTATGGGTTGCAGTTATGAGTTGTAGTTATGAATTGTAGTGCAGCGCAATTAATCAGTTTTCGATAGGGGTGTCGTCACGATTGCCCCACTCAGACCAAGAGCCGTGATAGCCCTTGATATTGGGGTAGCCCAGTATCTTCATGGCTAAATAGCTTAGTCCGGAGCGGTGGTGGCTATGGCAGTGAGTGACAATCGTTTTGTCGGCGCTCAACCCCAATGTATCCAGCCGCTGTTGCAGCTGTTGTAGGTCGACTAGCCGCATATTGCGCTGCCGGTCTATTAGTTCCAGCCAATCGATGTTGATGGCCCCGGGTATATGGCCATTGCGCTTGGCCAATGCTTTGCTGCCAGCGTACTCTTGGGGTGAGCGTGCATCCCAAACCGCGAAGTCAGCGTGCCCCAGCCTCGGTACAATGTCGGCGATCTCGGCGATCGGGGTAGGGTCGATGGTCGCCTGGAAGTCGCTAGGAGTAGCGATGTTGGGTTGTGTTTCCACTGGGTAACCCTCGCTCACCCAGCTGACAATGCCGCCGTCGAGGTAGGAGCTGTGGCTGTGACCCAGCACATCGAGAGTCCAGATCAAGCGCCCGGCCCAGCCGCCGCCCTCGTCGTCGCAAACTACAACGTGGTGCTCTGGCCTCAGACCAACCCCGGAAAATAGCGACCGCAGCTGCTCTTCGGCGGGTATCTTACCCGGAGCCGGAGCAGTGCCAATTTGCAGTGACTGTGGGGCCACATGAATCGCACCGGGAATATGGTGGCGGCAATAATTCTCATGGCTACTGCAATGGAGGATGAGTAGTTGCTGGCTGTTGTCCGACTGTTCCGTCAGAAAATTATCTAGTTGCGCGGCTTCTAGCAGTAGTGGCAGCAGTGGTGCGGTCATTGAACTTACTCCCTAAAGAAATTAATACACGCAGGGATAGACGCTGCGCGAACAATGTGGTGCCAAAGGTATTGCATCTCATGGTGTTGAAATAGAGTATGTCGAAAAAGACTGTGTTGAAATCCAGTGCAGTCGAAGTCCGAGCTGTTATGGCGGTGGTGGCCGAATGTCAGTAACCACCACAGCAGAATTTCATAGTGGCCAGGATTGTACTGTATATCGACGCCATTTTCAGCTGTCGCCGCGTTGCCCAAGGCACTGGCTTAGGGCGCCGCACAACTGTTTGAATACGTAGTGCTGTTGTGGGTCGATCGAGCCCAGGGGGCCATTGTCGGCGTAGACTACTGCCATCGGCTGTTTGCCGCTAAACACCGACATCATTAGAAAGGTATTGGCGGCATGGGCGTCGGTAAAAGCTACGGGCAACAAGGGTTGGATCTTGGCCCGGTTGGCGTCAGTCAGTTGTACGCTGAGCGGTTTTTGCAGCAATTTATTAAATAGGTCGCCCCGCTGTAGCGAGTGGCGAAAATTGCGTAGTGCCGGAGTCTGCTCGCAGCCAAAACTAAAGCGGCTGCGCAGCAACTTTGCCGGCCGATTGAGCAGGCTAATGGTGACCCGGCTGAAGTCTGTCCCTTCAGCAAGGGATTGTAGGGCAAATTCAAATAACTGCGTTTGATCGGCAAAGGTTTCGGGTCGCTGTTGTAGGCGAGCGATGGCCTCGGTTAGCGCCTTGGGTGCCAGCGCCATCTGCGGTGATGTCCCCCGGTTGGGTCCGGAATAAGTGGCCTTGGTAGGCAGCTGGCGGGGGCCTAAATTGTTAAATAGGCCCAGCAGTTGTACCCCAGGGCTGATACTGCGGCGGTAGTTCCTGCTGGCCACCAGCGCCTGCCAGTGGCTCAATTGTATCGCTCGGTCCAGGGGACTGTGCATTGCTACAGCCAGTATTTTTTGCAGCCGCAAAGTCTGTCTCGAATACCAATACCAGTCGGCATTGTCTGCCAGCCGATTGGCTAGGGCAACGGCAAAGGGAGCTCCGGCACTGATGCGCTGCAGCGCTGGCTGCTGCTCTAAGGTCTGCTTTGCCTGCTCGGGATCGATCTGGCTTAGTTGTAGCCACTGGCGGCCAGTGCCACCGTGAGAGGGTTGCCAGCTCAACTGGCTCATTCTTGGCAAGTGCCAGCTGCGACTCAAAAGGCGACTGAGCTCGCCGAGTTTGCAGCCGAACACCAGCTGTTCCAGGTCGCAGTGCTGGGCGCCTTGGCAGCGCTGGCGCAACTGCTGTAGTTCTACCATCTGTGCTGGAGCCACATACCACAGCGCCCAATAAACACTGCGCTGAAAGACTGTGGCCCAAAACAACTCGCCCTCGGGCCAATGGGGGTTTTGTTCGGCCCAGGCCTGTACCTGAAAACCTGCGTGCAGGCTAATACTGAGTTGTTGGCGGTAGTTTACCAGCTCGGTAAAACTCTTTTTATCGCACTCTTCGCTGCCGCTGATCAGGCTCGCCACAAAGGGGAAGCCCAGTAGACTAATGGTGTGGGACAGGGAGGTGGTCTCGTTGTCGGAGCGGTTCAAACTTTTGTTGGCGTTGCGCATTAGCAGCAGAGCCAGGGCCGGATCCTGCTTCACAATCGCGGCGACATTGGCGGCGTTGGCGGTACGGGTCTTGAGCTTTTGCAGTGCGGCGGTTTTAATCTCAGCATCGACTGGCAGCTGTAGGGATTTCAAGCGCTGGTGCCAATCGCTTAGTGTATGGGGGCTTGGTTGTGCCACTACTGCAATGGCTCCTTTGCTACGGTCGGATGTCGGGCTGTGGGCCAGGGAGGCATTTAGAGTTCTTCCAGTGATTGCGCTATGGACTCAAAACTACGCAGTCTGCGCGGGCTGATAGCACCTCGTTCGAGGGCAGCTAACAGCTGACATCCCGGTTCCTGAATGTGTTTGCAATTGCGAAATTTGCACTGACCAATAAATGGTCGAAATTCAACAAAACCGTCTAGCACTTCTTCTCTAGCCATATGCCACAGTCCAAATTCGCGAATGCCAGGTGAATCCACCAGGTCCCCGCCCACCGGAAAGTGGAACAATTTGGCAGTGGTGGTGGTGTGGGTGCCGGTGGCATGGGCCCGGGACAACTCCCCCACTTTAATATCGACACCGGGAAGTAAAGCATTAATCAACGACGATTTCCCCACCCCTGACTGGCCGACAAAGACACTGGTTTTGTCCTTGAGGAAGCTGCGCAGTGGCTGCAAACCATCCTGGCTGACGGTAGAGGCACGCAGTACTCGGTATCCTATTTGCGGGTAGATGGACAACAATTCTTCGATTGATTCGCGGTTTTGGTCATCGACAATATCCTCTTTGTTCAGCAGGATAATAGGTTCGATGTCGACCGCCTCTGCCGCCACCAAATAACGGTCGATCAGATTCGCATGGGGCTCGGGTAGGGCCGCCACCACGATAACCACGCAGTCGATATTGGCGGCGATAGGTCTGAGCTTTCCGGTCATATCTGGTCGCGACAATTCCGACCGCCGATCGAGGCTGGCGACCACCACCCCGGTGGGTTTGCCCTCGCGCCAAATAACTTGGTCACCGGTGACTAAGGTGCCCAGATTAGCGCGAATATGGCAGCGGTGAATGACACCAAAACCGGTTTCCTGACGACACTCTACATCGACCTGGTTGCCATAGTGGGCAATGATCAGGCCCTGTTGTTCGTGGCCCAATTCCCCCTCGCTAATTTGTTGATCGACGCGGTCATTGCGTTGGCTGGCGCGCTTGCTGCGCTCGGCCTGTACTTTTTCGATCTGCCAAGCTTGGCGCCGTGTTAATTTTCGTTTACTCATGAATTCGCTATTTGGGATGATTGAGGGGCATTTATTCGGCTGCGCAGTAAAGTTTGCTACAATTGCTGCAGTGTATCCTCTATCTAATGGATTGAATATGTCTACAGCAGCGAATAGCAACAGCGGTGCCCCAGCTCAGCCTGGCCTCGGTGATACCGATCCGGCACTCAACTTGATCTGGATCGATCTGGAAATGACCGGGCTGGAACCGAAAACAGACCGTATTATCGAAATCGCAACCATAGTCACCGACTCCCAATTAAATACCCTTGCTGAGGGGCCAACACTGGCAGTACACCAGAGTGATGAGGCGCTGGCGGCGATGGACGAGTGGAATACCAGTCATCATGGCAGCTCCGGATTGACCGAGCGGGTACGCAATAGCACCGTGCTGGAGGCCGAGGCCGAGGCTCAAACGCTGGCCTTCTTGGCCGAACATGTGGCGGCGGGAGCCTCCCCTATCTGTGGCAATAGCATCGGTCAGGACCGGCGCTTTCTGGTTAAATATATGCCGGACCTAGAGGCTTATTTCCACTACCGCAATCTAGATGTGAGTACCCTAAAAGAATTGGTGCGACGCTGGCGGCCGGAACTGATGGCGGGGTTTGAAAAGCGCGGCACCCATTTGGCGATGGACGATATTCGAGAATCGATAGCGGAGTTACAATATTACCGATCGGTATTTATCCAATCGCAGCCCGAGTAACGTTGATCGATCCGCATTAATCGCCAGCCTGTCATCGCAATACTGGATCCAAATTTGGGCTCAAGCGATGGCGCCTTGGTCCGCCAATTCCTGCATCTGCTCGATAGTGAGCCCTAACTCCGCTAAAATTTCCACTGTGTGTTGGCCTACCTCCGGCGAGGGGGTTGGGCTGCTCACAGCTTTCTTGGCAAAGCGCACCGGCGACCGGGGTTGAATCATTGGGCCGCCGCGAGGGTGTTGAAATGACTGTAAAATACCTAGTGCTTTTACTTGGGGATCGTCTAGAACCTCGGCTCGGGTATTGGCTCTGGCCACGGGAATTTCGTTTTGCGCTAACAGTGCAATCAATTCGTCAGTGGAATAGCTGGAGCAATCTGCCCCCAGCGCATGGGTGACGATGGCGCCGTCGCGGGCTTGGTTGATCTCGTACATATCCGCCAGCTCACCGGCGTACTGCACACCCTCACCCTCGAAGCTATAATTCCACATTAGATCCGGCCAGTTGAAATAAATCCCGGCGTCGATCATTGATATTTTAATATGCTGGCCGCCGCCGCCGCGCTCCCTGGCCAGCAGTGCCGCGGTAATACCCTGAGCGGCGGTGAGGGCGGTGACTTTGTCGTAGATAATCGTGCGCACCATTTTCAGTTCGTCGCCTTCGGCCTGGGCTTCCAGGGCACCGCTAATACCTTGAATGACATAGTCATAGACTTTCTGCTGTGCGTAGGGTCCAACTTCGCCCATGCCGTTGATCGAGGCGTAAATCAGCTCAGGATTGCGTTGTTTAAGAGTGTCGTAGCCCAGGCCAAGCTTCTCCATTTTACCCGGGCGGTAATTTTGCAGCAGTACATCCGCCGTCTCTGCCAGTTTCAATACCAGCTCCCGGCCCGCTGGGTGCTTCAAGTTAATAGCCAGGGAGCGTTTGTTGCGATTAATCATCGAGAAAATGGCGCTCAGGCCGTTGCGACTGGCGCCGAGGCCGCGCACGCCGTCACCCCAGCCCGGGGGTTCTATTTTAATGACATCGGCTCCTTGATCTGCCAGTACCAGGGCTGCCATTGGGCCCGATACCACCGCCGACAGATCTAGAATACGAAAGCCCTGCAATGGGCCGGGACTGTCGCTGGGCGAATGTTGTTCTTGCGTGGGGGGCGTAGGCTCGTGCTCGGTTGTCATAGGTATACTGTTGTTGAGAAGGTAGTGGACAAAATACCGTTTGGCTCTACCCAGTGGCAACCTTTATCTGGCTTAATTCATTGCGCGGTTGGCAGCACACTGTGCTGCTAAGTGTATTAAGGTGATAAAACTCCCCGCTAACATTTTGCGGTGTACTGGTAATAGCAGGGAAACTCGAGAGCAGGCCGCTACTATTGTGAATAGTGCGTTGCCCTCGGCAGTAGCTGCTTGCCTAGGGCTCTAGTCTGGTCAGAGTGCTGTGGGCATGATGTTATTGTCCAGTGAGCACTGCTGAGGTGTTTTTGGTGCTAGACATTGTGGGCATAGACTTTTATTCTTTTACCCGTTACAGCGGCATAGTCGAACAATAATAATGGCTGCGTCGATAGCTCTGGCTCGCGGGATACTCTAACGTACTCTATAGCGAGCACTGGCGTTACAACTGGCATTGCCACCATAGAGACCGACAGTATGATTGGTTACATTACCTTGGGCTGCAACAACTTGCAGCGGGCGGGTCAATTTTACGATGAGCTGTTAAGTGAGATCGGCGGCCGTCGTTTGATGACCGATAGTCGCATGTTGGCTTGGGGTACTGCGCCTGGGCAAACCCTGTTGTCGGTAATCAAGCCCTTCGATGAACGGCCAGCCTCAGTGGGCAATGGGGTGATGGTGGCGCTGGATGTTGGCACCGCAGAACGGGTTCACCGTCTGTATCAGCGGGCGTTATCACTGGGTGCTCTTGATGAAGGCGAGCCATGTGATCGAGGCTCGGATATGGGTTTTTACGGTGGCTATTTTCGCGACTTAGACGGTAATAAGTTGGTTGTTTATTGCCTCGGCTGGTCCCCATAACACGGCTTAAGCTAATCAGAGGTTTAATATCATAAAGCCAGTGTGCTGGTTTGACTATTTCAATACCGATCAATACCCATCAATGCCCGAGGACTATATCGGGAAAATAATAACGAAGGAGAGCAGGCATGAATGAATTCAAAGACAAGGTTGTTATCATCACTGGCGCCGGTGGCGGTTTGGGGAAATCTCACGCGCTGGAATTTGCCCGCCGCGGAGCCCGAGTGGTGGTTAACGATCTCGGTGGTAGCGGCGACGGCACCGGTGCCGGGGATATGGCTGATCAGGTGGTGGAGGAAATTAAAAGCCAAGGCGGTATTGCCATAGCCAATAAGGCTTCGGTAGCGGATCGCGAAGGTGCGAAGTCGGTGGTCGATGACGCTGTTGCGGCCTTTGGTACGGTAGATATTTTGGTCAATAATGCCGGTATATTGCGGGATAAAACCTTCAAAAAAATGCCCTTGGACGACTGGGACATCGTTATGGACGTGCACCTAAACGGCTCCGCCTACGTTACCCACGCAGCTTGGCCGATTATGGTCGAGAAAAATTATGGGCGGGTGGTTTTTACCAGTTCTACTTCGGGCATTTACGGTAACTTTGGCCAGTCGAATTATGGTGCTGCCAAAATGGGTATGTTGGGATTAATGAATGTCTTGGCGATGGAGGGGCGTTCGCGAAATATCAATGTGAACGTATTGGCTCCGGCGGCGGCAACGCGATTGATTAACACTATTCCCGGTCGCGATCTCGACCTAGACAACCCAGACCCAATGAGTCATCCCAAATTGGTGACACCGGCGGTACTGCTAATGTGCAGTGAAGATGGACCCACGGGCAAAATTATTCAGGCGGGTAATGGCCGTTTCTCTACCGCGGCTATCTTCAACAATGAAGACCTGCAATTTGGCGCCGATGTGAGTTATGAGGATTTGTTGGAAAAGAAAAACCAGCTGTTAGATATGAGCGCGGCTACCGAGGGTTGGTCTTGGCGCGAGCGTCGCATGGCAGAGCTGGCGGCACAAAAAGATAAGGCTTAGTGGTGGGGCATTATCTGGTCGCCGCTGTCGCATGGCTCGGCGCGCTAATGTTAGGCGCGCCTTTGCTCGGTGGCGGCTACCACCTGATCTAGCGGCTGCTGCAACTGGGCTGTTAATAGCTAAGGATGGCGCTGTGTCGGTGATGGTTTAGGCCTCGCCGGCGGATTTCCCGGGCTCCGAGGCCTAGTTGATGAGCGGTAAATAGGTGCGTCGATTCCAGCTGTAGGCGACCACTCCCATCACCAAGTTGGACATTGCTGCAGCGCCAAATATACCGATGACTCCCCAAAAATACTGACCGATAAACGCCAGGGGCACGTAGATAATAAACATCCGCAGCACCGACATGGTAGTAGAGGACAGCGGCTTACCGAGGGAGTTAAAGGTGGCGCTAGCCATCATCAACACTCCCCAGCAACCGTAGCTAACCGGCACTATCATTAAGTACAGGCTGGTGTAGCGAATCACGCTGTCGCCGCTGTCAAACAAAGAGGCGATATTGTCGCGGAAAAACAGGAATATCAGCGCAACTAATAAGCCCCAGGCCATAGACCAGCCAAAGGCCAGTTTCATACCCTGATTGGCCCGCTCTCTCATTTGTGCGCCCCAGTTTTGGCCGACAAAGGGACCGATACTCGCCGACAGCGCAAACAGGGGGATAACCGACAGCGCCTCAAGCCGGGAGGCAATACCGAATCCTGCCACTGCCTCCTTGCCAAAGCCCGCTAACATACTGACCACGATCGCTGTGGAGATCGGTCCGATAAGATTAGTGGCGGTGGCGGGTATGCCGACCACCAAGATACTGCGCCAAGAATCGAGCAGCTGACTGAGTTTGCTGGCGGTCAGGACAATGATTTTTTTACGATAAATCAATACGTAGAATGTCAGCAGGCACAAAATTATACGGGAGCAGAGCATAGCCACGGCGGCGCCCTGGATGCCGAGTTGTGGCATACCCCACAGTCCCAGTATGAGTAGTGGGTCGAGGATCATTTGCATGATCGCCCCGGCCACCATGATGCTGCCGGAGATCTTGGCATCGCCGGTGGCGCGTAGCGCATTGGCGCCGATCGAAGGCAGGGAGAAAAAAATCAATCCGAAATACCAAATCGACATATAGCTCTTAATCAGTGGCATGGTGGCCGCGTCGGCCCCCAGCGCATTAAACAGCGGTTCAATAGTCAACAACCCTATGATGGCCGCGACTAGCATTACTGCGGCCATTAAATAGACGCCATCGGTGGCCAGACGAGTGACCTGACTGTGGTCGCCACCGCCCACGGTACGGGCCAGTACCGAAGACAGGCCGATCGAAATACCCAGCATAAAAGAGGTCAGTGCACCGATCACCGGAAAGGTAAAACTGTAGGCCGCCAGTTCGTCGGTGCCAATCAGACCGATCAGATAGGTCTCGAACAGAGCCGCGACCAAGTTGGAGGAAATACCTAGAATCATAGGGATGGTGAGGCTCAGCAGCGCGCCGCTGACCTTGCCCTGGGTTAATACTGGTGCTGCCATAGAACTCATACTATTGTTGTGGGTAGCTGTATCGACGGCCCTGTTGCTAAATCCGCGCAGGATTTCTATCAGGCTGTCGCTAGTTGATAGCGGGCATGGCCCGTCACAACAGGCACGCCGAATATAGCTGGAATGGGATTCATTGGGATGTTGGGGCATTAGCCTGTTTTGTACAGCTGAAGGCTACGCCGCGCTAAAGGTAGCACAAAGGTACTCCGCGCTCGAGTAATAATTGCTGTGTAGAGGTTGTTACTGCGGTAGTGGCGGAGCGAGTGCCACATGCGCCGCCCTGTCAGAGTGCTACATGCGCGCCACAACAATAACAGCGATGGTGCCGGCAATAGTAAAGTTTGACAGACCCTAATGTGATTTCGAGATATAATTAGTTGCGTAGTCGATTGCTATTACTTACAACTGCCGCTTCTAAAAACCTCCCCTCAAATCTGTTGAGAACGCTGCATGCGCCAGACCTTTAACTTGTTTCTATCGCTTTTTATCAGCTGCTTTATCCTGCTGTTAGGCAATGGTTTGATCAATGTACTGTTGACTGTTCGAATGGATTTGGATGGTTTTAATACCGATGTAATAGGTTTGGTACTGTCGCTTTATTATGTCGGTATGTTGTTGGGGGCGCTGTACAGTAAAACGCTGATAGCCCGGGCCGGTCATATTAGAATGTTTGCCGGCTGTGTGGCGGTAGCGGCAGTGAGTATACTTATTTGCAGTCTATTCTCGGACGGGGTGTTGTGGGGGGCAATGCGACTGCTGATCGGTTTCTGTAACGCCTGTGCCTTCACCGCGATGGAGAGTTGGCTAAGTGATGGCTCTAGCAAAGACAATCGCGGCAAAGTGTTGGCGGTCTATAACGCTGTTGTCCTGGCGGGATTGTTCGGTGGTCAATTTTTAATGAATGTCGCTAGCCCGGGGGAGGCTACGCTTTTTGTAGTGGCCGGTATTTTACTGTGTGCCTCGATCGTACCTATGGTGTTGAGTAATAACAGTGGGCCATTAATTGAAAATGTAGAGTCGATGTCGCTGTTGAAGCTCTACCGGATTTCACCGCTAGGTGTTGTGAGTTGCGTGGCATCCGGACTTATTTACTCCGCCTTGTTTAATCTGTTGCCGGTGTTTGCCGGCGATCACGGTATTGTCGACTTGCAGCTGTCGCTGTATGTCGGAGCAGCTATTCTGGGAGCGTTTTTACTGCAGTTCCCAGTGGGCTATTTATCTGATAGCTACGATCGTCGTACGGTGCTGTTGGTGCTACTGGCCATTTCGGCGACGATGAATGTTGTGGTTGTTGCGCTGGCCAGCGCGCAAGCTTTTTCAGTGTTGTTTGTGGCTACCGCCATAAGCGCGGGTATTGTTGCCTGTACTTACCCGCTGAGTATTGCCGAAGTATTTGACCGCCTGCGCCAGAATGAAATGGTTGCTGCTATGTCGAGCATGATATTGGCATTTTCAGTCGGCGGAGTACTAGGGCCCTACTCCGCCTCGATAGTGATGGAATACTTTGGCAGCGATGCGCTGTTTTACTATTTGGCGATTGTTCAGCTGCAGTTGGCGGTATTTGTTTTGTACCGAATGGGTGCCCGCCACGCATTGCCGATTAACCAGCAGGAGCAGTTTGTCATGCAGGCGGCGGCGGTCACCGCCTCGGTTGAGCTCGACCCGCGCTCGGAATTTGTCGAACAAACCCAGCGTCTCACTACAGAGGCGGAAACAGCAGTATCCATCGCCGAATTTGACCCGGCGGCGGCAGTTAAGATGGCCAGGGCTGTGGCTTTGTACGATCCCGCGTTGGGGGTTGGTGTTGCCGCCGCGGTGGCAACCGTCGATGGTATCGACGTGTTGCGTTTGTACGAGGTGATGAAAGAGGTATTGCCTGGGAAAATATCGGAAATCACCCAGGCTATTATAACCACCCGTCCGGAGTTGGGTTATCAATTGGTCAGTAAGATGGCGGAGTGGTATCCCGAACAGGTAGTCGATGTGGCAGCTGAAATTGGTCAGGCAATACCGGAGCTGCGAGTTGCCATGGCCCGGGCGGCGATCGCAGCGGCGCCGGAGTCGGCGACTCAAGTGGCGGAATACTATGCCAGTGTACTGGCCGAGGAGCACGACGCGGTGCGTCCCGCCGATCGCGGAGAAGATAGCAGTGAGGAGTCGGTTATAGATATCGCCACACAGCTGTGGCGAGGGTCGGCAGATCAGGCGCTGGATGTTGCGGTAGCCATGGCCGACGCAATGCCCAATGCTTCGGTGCCTCTGGCGCAGCAGTATATTGCCAGTGGAGCCGGTAATATCGTCGATGATATGAGCGAATCAGAGATGGCGGAACGGCTGGATAACGATGTGCAGGTAGCTACTGACACCGCCTCTGTGGTCAGCGTAGACCGCGACGAAGAGCCGCAGGCCGCAGGACAGTCGTTGGCAGAAGAAGCCCCCGCGGATTATCTTAATACTGTTGAACTGGTCTCTAGGCTGGCCGAGGCCGCGCCGGAACAGGCGCTAGACATGGCGGTAGCGGTGGTCGAAGCACTGCCCGATAGCGCCGCCGGTGTCGCTGCGGAGATGGCCAGTACGATTTCCGATCGGCCAGATCAAGACGTGACCGCTGGTGATGAAGAGTCGGCCTTCGATGAAGCTATGGAGATAGTGCATCGTCTCACCGAGGCCTCACCAGACAAGGCGATGGATGTTGCGGTTGCGGTGGTCGAGGCGGTGCCGAATAGCGCCGCCGAAGTGGCGACACAGTACGCCGGTACTATAGCCAGCAGTGAGGAGCAGGGTCCGACCGAGGTCAATGAAGAGCCAGGCTTTGATGAGGCGGTGGAATTGGTACACCGGCTGACGGAGGCGTCGCCAGACATGGCCATGGATGTCGCAGTAGCGGTGGTCGAAGAGTTGCCGGACAGCGCCGCTGAAGTGGCGGCTGAGTACGCCGGCACGATGGCGGGCAGCGAAGAGCACGATACCATCGAAGTCGATGAAGAGCTGGACTTCGATGAGGCCGTTGAACTGGTGCGTCGACTGACCCAGGCATCGCCGGATATGGCTATGGATGTTGCGGTAGCGGTGGTCGAGGAGTTGCCGGACAGCGCCGCCGAGGTGGCGGCACAATACGCCAACACCATGGCCGATAACGAGCAGCCGGCTGCGACTGCGCACAGCGAAGAGCCGACCTTTGATGAGGCGGTGGAGTTGGTACAACGACTGACCGAAGCATCTCCGGAGATGGCCATGGATGTGGCGGTGGCAGTGGTAGAGGGGTTGCCAGACAGCGCCGGCGAAGTGGCGGCAGAATACGCCGGCACTATGGCGGAGGGCGAATCCACTGTCGAGAGCGACAACGATGACGCTGTTGAGTTTGTGCAGCGGTTGACTGAAGCGTCTCCAGATATGGCCATGGATGTGGCGGTGGCGGTGGTTGAGGCCGTGCCAGACAGTGCCGTCGATGTGGCGACACTGTACGCCGGTACTGTGGCGGAGGGGGATTCCAGTGCCCGCAGTGATAACGAGGAGGCGGTTGAGCTGCTACAGCGCCTGAGCGAGGCGGCACCAGACAGCGTTATGGATATGGCGGTGGCGGTGGTTGAGGTAATCCCTGCCGCCGCTTCGGAGCTGGTCGATGCCATTAGCGAGGGTGCGGCATCGGTCGAGGGCGAGTGGATGAATATTATGGACGATAAACCCGATAGCTAGATAGTCTGGTATTTCTCCGGGCCGCGCTGAGTTTTGATAACAAAGCTAACATTGGCAGTGTTGTTACGTCTGGGGGGCAATGACCAGGGAGTCGGCCGGTGGCTGTTCAGACCGTTCTTGCAGTTGGGCTAGGGCCCAATGAATGTGCTCTCTAACCATGTCGCTCGGGTGGTCATAACGGCTGCGTAGAGCTGTGCTGGCGCGACCGGTGTCGCTGCTATTGCCCAGCGCTACGGCAATGTTCCTGAGCCAGCACAGATAGCCGATGCGGCGTATTGCCGAACCTTCAGTGCGCTGTAAAAATTCTTGTTCACTCCAATTAAACAGCTCGACCAACTGTGCCGAGCCGAGATTGTTGCGCGGCTGGAAGTCGGCCTCGCCGGTAGCGCTGGCAAATTTATTCCAGGGGCACACTAGTTGGCAGTCGTCGCAGCCGTAAATGCGATTACCTATTAGCGGTCGCAACGGCTCCGGAATGGCATCGCGCAGCTCAATTGTCAGATAGGAAATACAGCGGCGGGCATCGACCTGGTTGGGGGCGACAATGGCCCCGGTGGGGCAGTCGTCGATACAGCTAGTGCAACTGCCACAGTGGCTGGCCGGCTGCGGTGGATCGACTGCCAGCGGCAGGTCGGTGTAGATCTCACCGAGAAAAAACCAACTGCCGGCCTTGGCATTGATTAACATAGTGTTTTTGCCAATCCAGCCGAGCCCGGCATTTTCCGCCAGCGCCCGTTCCAGTACCGGGGCGCTGTCGACAAACGCGCGGTACTGGTGTTGGAGGCCGATCTCTGCAATTTTCCCGCTGATTAGCGTGGCTAGTTTTGCCAGTCGCTTTCGCATTAATTTGTGGTAGTCGCGCCCCAGAGCATAGCGGGAGATATATGCTTTGTCGGTGTCGGCTAATACCGTGTTCATGTCTTCGGCGTCGGGTAAATAGTCCATGCGGGCACTGATTACGCGCAGGGTGCCGGGCAGTAATTGCTCGGGTCTGGCGCGCATGTCGCCGTGCTTTTCCATATAGTCCATATCACCGTGAAAATTGCGCTGCAGCCAGTGCTGCAGGTGCGCTTGGTGTGGCGCTAAATCGATACTGCAGATACCGATGTCCTGAAAACCCAGCGATAGCCCCCAGTGGCGAATATCGTCCGCACTCAGGTTTGGCTGGCCCCCAGTTTCTCGCTGCAGGGGGCCGTCGGCATGGTTGATCACAGGCGTATTTTCATCGGACTGTTCTCATCGGGCTGTTCTCATTGGTGAATGGCATTGGGCGAGAAGTCTTGGGCATAGCGCTGAGGCTCGGTGCGGTAGGTCCCTGGGTTCAGCACTCAGCGGTATGTTGGCTGTTGTGATAACGACAAATTGTTTTCAGACTCAGGGTTTAATCCGCTAAAATAGGTCATTAACCCGTTGCTGAATCGGCGTCAGCCTCGCCAGTGGGGGAAGTATTACACAGTTTGCCCCCCGCGCCTGAATTTTCTGTCCGCGCTGGTAGGTTGGCTGATCGCAGTTGTTTGAGAGACAAATCGGGCGGTGCCGACCGCCCCAGAGGAGACGCAATGGATCGCCCTGTGAATCAGGATCATTTACCCACTGCCCTATACCGGGGCGAGCAGGTTCGCGAGTTGGACCGTATCGCTATCGATGAATTTGGCATCGATGCCTTCGACCTAATGTGGCGCGCGGGCACCGCAGTGTTTGAATTATTGCGCCAGGCCTATCCGCTGGCAACAAAGCTTTCGGTGTTCTGTGGCAAGGGTAATAACGGCGGTGACGGTTATGTGATTGCCACCCTGGCCGCGCGCCAAGGCATTGAGGTCGAAGTGCTGCAGTTGGGGAGTGTCGCTGCCATAACCGGCGCCGCGCTGCAGGCCTGGCAGTTAGCTAAAGAGGAGGGTGTTGCGCCCTTGGGGTTCGAGCAATGGCGTCCGGCCCCGGGCACTGTGGTGATCGATGCGATACTGGGTACCGGGCTCCGCGGCGATGTGGGTGGCGACGTGCTAGCAGCGATCTCACAGATCAACTGCAGCGCGCTGCCGGTGATCGCCGTTGATCTACCTTCGGGTATTTGCGCTGATAGCGGTCGCCTGTTGGGGGCGGCGATAGTGGCCCAGCACACAGTTTGTGTTATCGGACTCAAGCGAGGACTGGTTACCGGGCAAGCCCCAGACTATACCGGTACAATCCATTTTGCCGGACTGGATCTACCCGGGGAGGTCTATGAAATGGTGCCTGCCAGCGCTGAGAGACTTCGCTTGAACGAGCAGCAAAGCAGCTTGCCGAGACGCCGACGCTGCGCTCACAAAGGCGATTTCGGCCATGTTCTGGTTGTCGGCGGTGACCGGGGTATGGCTGGGGCAGCCGTGCTGGCGGTGCAGGCAGCCACCCGCGTAGGGGCTGGGTTGACCTCCTGTGCCACCCGCCCCGAACATATCACAGCTGTTATTAATCGCAGTCCAGAGGTGATGGCGCGGGGTGTTGTATCCGGGCAGGAACTGGAACCGCTGTTGGAACGGGCGACGATATTGGTAGTTGGTCCCGGTCTGGGGCAGGGGGCTTGGGGCCAGCAGTTACTGCAACAGGTGAGCAGGCAGGATAAGCCGCTGGTAGTGGATGCCGATGCTCTCAACCTGTTGGCGGCGGGCAAAATTGTCGGCGATAATCATCGAGACAATTGGATACTGACCCCCCACCCCGGTGAGGCTGCACGCCTGCTGGGGTGCAATACCGCCGAAATACAGCAGGACCGCTTTGCTGCGGTTCAGGCGTTGCAGCGTCGGTACGGTGGTGCAGTGGTGCTCAAGGGTGCCGGTACCTTGGTGCTAGGCGGCGAGGGCGAGCTGCCCGGTCTCTGTAGCTACGGTAATCCCGGTATGGCGTCGGGGGGCATGGGGGACGTACTGAGCGGTGTGTTGGGGGCATTGTTGGCCCAGGGGCTGAGCATTGTCGAGGCAGCGCGGCTGGGGGTCTGCCTGCATGGCAGCGCCGCCGATATAGCGGCAATGGAGGGGGAGTGCGGTATGGTAGCTAGCGATTTAATCACTCATTTCAGGGAGTTGTTACGATGAGTACCTACACCACAGTGGCCCGAGGCGAGCAGTCTATGGTCGAGTTTGGCACTATGCTGGGCGGGGCTATTGTCGCAGGAGCGGTGATTTTTCTGGAGGGTGATCTGGGTATGGGCAAAACCACCCTCAGTCGCGGTGTACTGGCAGCCTATGGTTATCAGGGGGTGGTGAAGAGTCCCACCTATACTTTGGTGGAACCCTATGAGTTGGCTGAGAAAACGGTATACCACTTCGACCTTTACCGGCTGGGCAATCCCGAAGAGCTTGAGTACATGGGTATTCGGGATTATTTTGACGGCGAGCAGCTGTGCCTGGTGGAGTGGGCGCAGAAAGCGCAAATGTTTTTGCCCCAAGCGGATATTGTCGTTAGGATAGAGGTTAGTGGCGACGGCCGCAGGCTGCGACTCAATGCGCAGACTGAGCGCGGGCGGGTTATTATCGCGGCACTACCGGAACCGGCAGCTGATATTTGAGCCGGTTACATAAGGCCGACTACAGTTACCGCGGTAAGCATCACCAGCGATGTAAGCTGTTGTATTGGCCGCGAGTAGGCCTGGCTTAGATGAGGCCTCGGTAGTGAATACTCGCCCCGATCATCTCGTTTTACCCGGTGTAGCCGGCCAATAATTTTAACAGCCAATAGTAGCCCTTGATGCGACTTCGACAGTTTCTGACATTAGCCACCATCGCCCTGGTCTCCGTGCTCGTCTGCGGCACCGCCGTCGCCGCGACAGTGGTCAACGATGTGCGCCTGTGGCGTGCGCCGGACTATACCCGAGTGGTATTGGATCTATCGGCACCGGTCGAGCACAATGTAATTCGTCTGGAAAACCCACAGCGGATCGTGATTGACCTAGAAAATAGTCGCATAGAGGCGGATACAGGGGCCCTAGATTTTGCCGGCAGCCCGGTACTACGATTGCGCAGTGGGGTTAAAAACAAGCGGGATTTACGCATTGTGCTGGATCTGGCGAAGGCGGTAAAGCCCAGTAGCTTCCTACTTAAATCCAATAAAAAGTCCGGTGATCGCCTGGTTATTGATCTCTACGATGAGGGCAAGCGCAAGCGCAAACAGGTACTTAAGTACGATAACAACAGCGGGCGTCGGGATATTGTTATCGCTATTGACGCCGGACACGGCGGCGAAGACCCTGGTGCTAGTGGCCCCAATAGACTGCGGGAGAAGAAGGTAGTACTGGCCATCGCCCGGGAACTCAACAGTTTATTTAAGCGCGAACCCGGTTATAAGCCGGTGTTGATTCGTAGTGGTGACTATTTTGTGCCGCTGCAAAAGCGTCGCCAGCTGGCCAAGGTCGCTCAAGCTGACTTAATGGTTTCGATTCACGCTGATGCTTTTAGCGACAGCAGGGTCAATGGCACTTCGGTCTATGTCTTGTCTCGCCGGGGGGCCTCCAGCGCCACGGCAAAGTTTCTGGCTTCGGAGGCCAACAGTTCCGATTTGATTGGCGGGGTGCGCCTCGCGGACAAGAGCGATGAGTTGGTTAGTATACTGACCGACTTGGCGATGACATCTAGCCTGGATATGAGCTTTCAAGTCGGTGGTAAGGTGATCAAATCCATGGGCGGGGTGTCTAGGCTGCACAGTAAAAAAGTGGAACAGGCCAATTTCTCAGTGCTGCGCTCGCCCTATATCCCCTCGCTGTTGGTAGAGACGGGCTTTATTTCCAACCCCGCCGAAGCCCGGAAACTCAATACCAAACGCTATCAACAAAAGATGGCGAAGGCCATTTTCAGCGGTGTCAGTCAGCATTTTTCCTACAATCCACCGCCGGATACGCTGTTGGCCTGGCAGCGGAAAAGTCGCCAGCAGGCGATGGAGTATACGATTGCCCGGGGTGATACTCTGTCCGCTATCGCGCTGCGTTTTCAAGTCAGTATCGCTGCTATTCGACGTAAAAATGCTATGGCATCAAACATGGTAAAGATCGGCCAACGCATCATTATTCCCGCTTCCTGATACCCCGACTATGACCCAAATAAAATTATTGAGCCCGCGCCTGGCCAACCAAATTGCCGCCGGTGAGGTAGTCGAACGCCCGGCTTCGGTGATCAAAGAGTTGGTCGAAAATGCCCTCGATGCCGGTGCCACCCGCATCGATATCGATGTTGATGGCGGCGGTATTAAATTGATCCGAGTCCGTGATAACGGCTCCGGTATTGCCGAGGATGATATGCCGCTGGCTCTCAGTCGCCACGCCACCAGTAAGATCGCCGAGTTAGAGGATTTGGAGCACGTGGCCAGTCTCGGCTTTCGCGGCGAGGCTCTGGCCTCGGTTAGTTCGGTGTCGCGATTGTCGCTGCTGTCCAATACGCAGTCCCAGGGAGCGGGGTGGAAGGCTCAGACCGAAGGCCGAGACATGGCGGTAGAGGTGGGCCCCACGCCTCATCCGCAGGGTACTACGGTCGAGGTTCGCGACCTGTTTTTTAATACTCCGGCTCGGCGCAAATTCCTGCGTACAGAAAATACTGAATTCAAGCATTTAGAGGAAGTGATAAAACGCCAATCGCTAAGTCGCTACGATGTCGGCTTTCACCTGCGCCACAATGGCAGGGCTATTCACTCGCTCAAGCCCTGTTCAAGCCAGATCGAGCGAGAGCGCCGGGTAGCCTCGGTATGCGGACCGGCTTTTATGCAAAATGCGCTGCATATCGACACCCACATCGAGAGCCTAAGGCTGTGGGGTTGGGTAGCGCTGCCAACTTTTTCCCGCAGTCAGGGCGATCTGCAGCATTTTTATGTCAATGGCCGAGTGATTCGCGACAAGTTGGTTAGCCACGCTGTGCGGCAGGCCTATCGCGACGTGTTATTCCACGGCCGCCATCCCGCCTTTGTATTATATTTGGAGCTCGACCCGGCTATTGTCGATGTCAATGTACACCCGACTAAACACGAGGTGCGGTTTCGGGACGGGCGCACGGTACACGACTTTTTATTCCGCAGTTTGCACAAGTTACTGGCCGAGGTGCGTCCAGAAGATCAGCTGGCTCCTACCAGTTTGGCCCAATCGGGCCCCCTGGCGAGTGGTATGGCTGCAGGTGAATTTCAGGCCCAGCAGCTGATGCCGCTGCGTGACTCCGCTCCGAGCTTCAATATCGGTACGGGTTCCGTTCCCGGTACCGGTCAGGTGCGCGAACAGCTACCTGCTTATCAGTCACTCTACGGCAATGGCGGCGATCGCGGCGACGCTAAACCTGCGGTGCAAAACTTTGCCGAGCTGGACGGTGGTGAAGTGCCGCCGCTGGGCTATGCGGTGGCGCAGTTAAAGGGCATTTATATTCTCAGCGAAAACCAACAGGGGCTAGTATTGGTGGATATGCACGCCGCCCACGAGCGCATCACTTATGAGCGTATGAAAACGGCGCGTCAGGGTGCGGGCATACAAACCCAGCCACTGTTGGTGCCGGTCTCGATAGCGGTGAGTCAGCGCGAAGCGGACTGCGCCGAGGAGCAGTTGGCTGTTTTTGATAGTGTTGGCGTTGGCTTGGAGCGGGCTGGACCCGAGAGCTTGCTGATCCGGCAGCTGCCGATTATGTTGCAAGGTAGCGATGTCGAACAGCTGGTTCGGGATGTGCTGGCGGATTTATTGGAATACGGTAGCAGCGATCGTATCCAGGCCCACGGAGACGAAATTTTGTCGACCATGGCCTGTCATGGATCGGTACGAGCCAATAGAAAACTGGGTATCGCAGAAATGAATGCCTTGTTGCGAGACATGGAGGAGACTGAACGCAGTGGCCAGTGTAATCACGGCCGCCCCACCTGGACGCAGCTGTCATTGGATCAGCTCGACAAGCTGTTTTTACGGGGGCAATAATGCTCGCCCCCCAGCACAGCCCCCCAGAGGCTATTTTCTTAATGGGCCCGACCGCCGCTGGCAAGACTCAGCTGGCTATCGATTTGTGTGCCCGCTTTCCCTGTGAAATTATTAGTGTCGACTCGGCGCTTATTTACCGGGGTATGGATATCGGCAGCGCCAAACCCAGCGCAGCGGAGCAGTCCCTGGCCCCCCATCTACTAATTGATATTCTCGATCCCGCCGAGAGCTACTCCGCAGCTCAGTTTCGCCGTGATGCGCTAGCGGCGATGGCATCCGTCACCGCCAGGGGCCATATTCCGCTGCTCGTCGGCGGCTCCATGTTGTATTTTAAGGCGCTGCTAGAGGGGCTGGCAGATATGCCCGAGACCGATGCCCAGATTCGCCTTGAGATTAACCAGCAAGCTCAAGAACAAGGTTGGCCGGCACTGCACCGGGCGTTGGCAGCGGTTGATCCCGACGCCGCCGCCCGTATCCACCCCAACCACTCACAGCGTATCGAGCGGGCGCTGGGGGTCTTTCGTAGCTGCGGCACGACAATGAGCGCCTTTCACCGACAGCAAAGTGCGGCCGCGGCATTGCCTTATTCAGTGTTGCAGATGGCGATCGCACCGCTAGACCGGACCGTGCTGCACCGGCGGATTGAGCAGCGATTTGTGCAGATGATAGGACAAGGTTTTGTGAGTGAGGTCGAAGCATTGCGCCGGCGCGGCGATCTGCACCTGGATTTACCCGCTATTCGCGCGGTGGGCTATCGACAGGTGTGGCAGCATCTAAACGGGGAGTTGTCGCAGTCAGAAATGATCGAACGGGGTATAATAGCCACCCGTCAGCTGGCCAAACGGCAGCTCACCTGGCTGAAGGGCTGGCAGGGTTTGCACTGGTTGCATACTGATGAGGCAGGGCTATTACTCGGGCCAGAAGCCGTGAGTGAGGGGTGTAGCGGCGCTGCCGCACTCGAGCTGGCGACTAGGTATATCAATAACTTTTCTTACTAAATCATTGAATTGCGTTATACTCCGCAAACTTCCCCTGGTCAGTGTGCCAATTGGCTGCACAATGGTCGTACTGGGCTCTTGAAATAGTGCGGCAATCGTTTCAGGGATGCGTTAAAACTGGTCTCATACAAATATTATTAACCCCATTTGGGTTATCCAAAAAGCAAGGAGAGTGGCATGTCTAAAGGGCATACCTTACAAGACCCTTATCTGAATGTTCTGCGTAAAGAGCGGGTTCCGGTATCTATCTATCTGGTCAATGGCATTAAATTGCAGGGGCAAATTGAGTCCTTTGATCAGTTTGTAGTGCTATTGAAAAACACTGTGAGCCAAATGGTTTACAAACATGCGATTTCTACCGTGGTTCCCTCTCGGGTGGTGCGTATGCCCATGCCAGATTCAGTAGACCCTGCGGACGAGGAAGGTTAATCACGTTACTAATATTCAAATGAATACAGTCGCCATGGCGGGCCCTGGCTCCGTAGACGAATGCTCGGGGTTCAATATTGTTTTTTGACCGTCCTGCCTCCGGTGAGCGGGCGGTGCTCGTTCATCTCGATCTGAGTCACGAGGTCGAGCGGGAAGATCCCCGGGAATTTGAAGAGCTGGTATTATCTGCCGGCGGCGACCCGATGGTACTTATCGGTGGCCATCGCTCCGTCCCCAGTCCGCGCTATTTTGTCGGCAGCGGCAAGATGGAAGAAATTCGCCAGCAGGTACAGTTGCTAGAAGCGGAGATAGTGCTTTTTAATCACGCCCTGTCTCCCAGTCAGGAGCGAAATCTAGAGGCGGAGCTACAGTGTCGAGTACTCGATCGCACGGGTTTAATTCTCGATATATTTGCTCAGCGCGCCCGTACCCACGAGGGTAAATTGCAAGTGGAACTGGCGCAATTGCGGCACATGTCGACGCGGTTGGTGCGGGGTTGGACCCACCTGGAGCGACAAAAAGGGGGTATTGGTTTACGCGGCCCCGGTGAGACTCAGTTGGAAACCGATCGGCGCTTATTGCGGGTGCGTATTCAGTCGATCACCCGCCGCCTCGATCGGGTGCGCAAGCAGCGCGACCAGGGTCGTCGAGGCCGGAATCGAGCCGATATTCCCACGGTGTCACTGGTGGGTTATACCAATGCCGGTAAGTCCACGTTGTTCAATGCCCTGACCCAATCCGAAGTTTATGCCGCCGATCAATTATTTGCCACTCTCGATCCGACCCTGCGGCGACTTAAGATTGCTCAATTGGGGCCTGTTGTATTGGCCGATACCGTGGGTTTTATTCGCCACCTTCCGCACAAGCTGATTGAGGCTTTTCGCGCCACCTTAGAAGAAGCGGCCCAGTCCGATCTGTTGATTCATATCATCGACTGCGCCGATCCGGAGCGCGACAGTAGTATTGAGCAAGTACAGCTGGTGTTGCGGGAAATTGGCGCCGAGGACATTCCCGTACTGGAAGTCTATAACAAGGTTGATTTGCTGGATAGAGAGCCGCAGATAGACCGTGATCAATCTGGCGCAATAACCCGCATCTGGCTGTCGGCGCAGCAGCAGCAAGGTTTGCCCCTGGTATTAAAAGGGTTGTCGGAGCTGCTGGGGAAAGATTTACTCGAGGGCAGTTTGTCTTTGGGTCCTGCCCAGGGGCGGCTGCGGGCGGCTTTTTACGAGCGGCAAGTGGTGCTGTCGGAATCCTTCGACGAAAGTGGGCTCGCCAGTTTGAGTGTTCGTATCCCGCGGCAGGATTTTTTCCGTCTGGTCAGCGCTCAGGGGCTGGATCCCGAGCAACTGCTTACCCAGCTGACCCCCAAGGCTTCCGCCACCACCGGGCAGGCATGATTTCTTCTGCCAATGCTTGCGGGAGTCGATTAGAATAGCTACAGTGCGGCGAAGTTTGTTAGACTAAGCCGTTTAATCTATTGGCAACACTGCCCTGCGAAGGGCAACTCGTTGGCGTAAGCCGGTTCGAGTAAGAATCCGCTTAAATAGGTGTCAATAACGCCTGTTTGTTTTGAATAAAATTGAATAACACGAAAGGAGAAGGCAATGGCCTGGAATGAACCGGGTGGTGGCGACAAGAAAGATCCGTGGGGCAATGGTGGTAACCAGGGTCCCCCAGATCTGGATCAAGCCCTCAAGAAACTGCAGGAAAAATTGAACGATATTTTTGGCGGTGGCGGTGGCGGTGGCAACAGCGGTAGCGCCGATGTCAGCGGTGGGTTTATAGTAGTTCTGCTGCTGGCAATTGCCCTGATTTGGGCTGCCCTGGGTATTTATCAGGTCAACGAAAAAGATCGTGCGGTAGTATTACGCTTTGGAAAATATGTCGATACTTACGGCCCTGGATTACACTGGAATCCGCCGTTGGTGGAGAGTAAGACTATCGTGCGGGTGACCGAAGAGCGGCAATACTCCTCGCGGGGTGTGATGCTAACCGAAGATGAGAATATCGTCGAGTCGCCACTAACAGTGCAATACAATATCGCCGATCCCAAGGCCTTTGTACTGAATGTCAAAAATCCGGAACTGAGCCTGCAGCAGGCCACCGATAGTGCCCTGCGCCACGTGGTGGGCAGTAGTCGCCTCGATGACGTGGTCAGCGTCGGCCGCCAGGCAATTGGCGACGAGGTGAAGTTGCGTTTGCAGACCTATTTAGACAATTACGGGACCGGTATTCAGGTGGTGAAAATTAATATTCAGGAGGCCAAGCCCCCCACTGAAGTTAAAGACGCCTACGATGATGTGATCAAGGCCCGGGAGGATCAGGAGCGGCTGATCAACGAGGCCCAAGCCTACTCTAACGGTATTATTCCCGAGTCTCGAGGCAAAGCCCAGCGCATGATAGAAGAGGCGAATGGTTACAAGGCCAAGGTCATCGTAGAGGCAGAGGGTGAGGCCCAACGCTTTGAGAACCTGCTAACCGAATATCAAAAAGCGCCGAAAGTTACTCGTGAACGGCTATATCTGGACGCCATGGAAGCTGTGATGAGTCAGAGTTCCAAGGTACTGGTCGATGTTGAGGGCGGCAATAATATGATGTATATACCATTGGATAAAATCATGCAGTCGCAGCCTGCGCTCAGCAGTGGCTTAACGCCGGCTCGGGATGATATCAGTGAAATTGCCGACGAGGTGATCAAAAAACTGCGTCGCGAACAGGGTACCAGTAGTGCCAGGGGGTCGCGCTAATGAATAAGCTACTATTGGCAGTTATTGCTCTATTTTTGGCCGTTGTGGTCGGCTCCAATACCCTCTATGTGGTCAAGGAAACCGAGCGCGCAGTTAAGCTGCGCTTTGGTAAGTTGGCCGAGGGACCAATCGAGCCGGGGTTGCATGTAAAAATGCCAATCGCCGACGCGATTCGTAAATTTGATAGCCGTGTGTTGACGCTAGATGCCCAGCCAGAAAGCTTTTTCACCGTGCAGAAGAAGCGACTGATTGTCGACTCCTTTGCCAAGTGGAAAATTGCCGATGTCGATACCTACTACAAGGTGACTGGCGGTAACGAATCGGTGGCGATGAACCGTCTGGCTAACCGGGTGAACGACGGCCTGCGCAATGAGTTTGGTACTCGCACCCTGCACGAAGTGGTGTCCGGTGAGCGCGATCAGCTAATGTTGGATATCAAGGCTGGGCTAAATGCCACGGTACTGGAAACTCTGGGTGTGGAAGTAGTCGATGTGCGGGTCAAGCGTATCGACCTACCGCCGGAAGTGAGCACCCCGGTTTATCGGCGGATGAAGGCGGAGCGTGAAAAAGAAGCCAGGGAACTTCGTTCTAAAGGTAAGGAAGAGGCAGAAAAGATTCGCTCCTCTGCCGAGCGGGAAAAAACTATTCTCGAGGCCCAGGCCTATAGCTCTGCCGAGCGTGCCCGGGGTGAAGGCGATGCCCAGGCAGCGGCGACCTACGCTGCTGCCTATAGTAAAGACGCTGAATTCTATGCCTTTGTGCGAAGTCTCAACGCCTATCGCTCTGCCTTTAGCAACAAGGGTGATATCATGTTGGTCGATCCTCAGAGTGACTTTTTTAAGTATTTAAACGACAGCAACGCCGGCCGTTAGTCGAACTAACAGGTTAACGCCTGTAGGCTGACTAAATAAAGCACGATTTGTGCTATCATATAAGAACCGGGCAGTTTCATGGTTATTCCCTTCGGGGCGGCCAATGAATTGCGCGGTTTTTTGTGCGTGTACTTTAGTGTCGCGCGCGATAAGCGCTCATCTGCCCGAGGCCAGTCCTGCACAATGTATTATTTCATCACAATTTCAAAGGTTAACTATGGCTACGGCTGATCGCTGGTTACTGCCCGATGGCGTCGAAGAACTGCTGCCCCCCCAGGCCGAACAGGTAGAGCAACTGCGGCGCAAATTGCTGGATCTCTATCGCAGCTGGGGTTACGAATTAGTGATTCCGCCGCTGATCGAATTTACCGATTCGTTGTTGGTTGGGCTGGGCAGTGATATCGATCTGCAGACTTTTAAAGTGGTGGATCAGTTGAGTGGCCGTACTATGGGTATCCGCGCGGATATTACTCCCCAGGCTGCTCGTATCGATGCTCACAGCCTGCGCCGGCAGGGGCCTGCACGATTGTGTTATGCCGGCAGCGTACTGCACACCAAACCTAAGTCGCTAATGGCCTCGCGCTCACCGATACAGCTCGGCGCCGAGTTGTACGGCGACGGCGGCCTGGCCAGTGATGTCGAAATTATCACCTTGATGTTGGCGACTCTGCAGGCTAGCGGGGTTGAGAAAATTACTCTGGATCTGGGTCATGTAGGGGTGTACCGGGCGCTGATCGATTTGGCCCAACCGGCCCCAGCACAGGAGCAACGGCTGTTCGATGCGCTGCAGCGTAAATCAGCGGTCGACATCGAGCAGGCCATTGCCGAAGGTATCGACAATGGTCCGGTGGCGGATATGTTGCGCAGTCTTAGCCAGCTCAATGGCGATTCTTCGGTACTGCCTCGGGCGCGCAGCTTGCTAGCCTCGGCCCCCGCCGAAGTAGCCATAGCTATCGATCGTCTCGAACAAGTAGCCGAGCGGATACAGGCACGTATGCCGCAGGTTGACTTGTATTTTGATCTGAGTGAATTACGTGGTTTTCACTATCACACTGGGCTGGTGTTTAGCGCCTTGGCCCCGGGTTGTGGTCAGGCCCTGGCCAACGGGGGTCGCTACGACGACATTGGCGAAGTGTTTGGTCGCGCCCGTCCAGCCACCGGCTTTAATACCGATTTAAAGGCGTTGCTGGGATTCTTACCCGCCGCCGATAGCGGCGTCGGTAGTATTCTGGTGGCGGTCGCAGCGGAGCTCAGTCCCGAACAGGACAGTGAGCTGTGGCAGCGGGTAGAGCAGTTGCGTGATCGAGGCGAGCGGGTGGTATTTGCTTTGTCTGAGCAGCAACCCAGTGACGAATTCGAGCGCCAATTGGTGCTCAGAGCTGGCCAGTGGCTGGTTGAGGCTAGGGGCTAGTAGCGGCCAGTAGGTGTAGTAATTAGGGTGCCGAATATCGGTACGTTTATTGTAGTTGTAATTTATTTCGAGTGAGACCATGAGCAAAAATGTAGTAATTCTGGGCACCCAATGGGGTGACGAAGGCAAGGGCAAGATAGTCGACTTGTTGACCGATCAGGCCGACGCAGTGGTGCGCTTTCAGGGCGGCCACAATGCCGGCCACACCCTAGTTATCGACGGTGAAAAGACAGTGTTACATCTGATCCCCTCGGGTATTTTACGCGAAGATGTCAGCTGCTTAGTCGGCAACGGGGTGGTATTGAGTCCCGAAGCGCTGCTTAAAGAAATTGCCGAACTGGAGGCCAAGGGGGTGCCGGTGCGAGAGCGTTTGTTGTTGAGTCCCGCCTGTCCGTTGATCCTGCCCTACCATGTAGCTCTGGATCAGGCTCGGGAAATTGCCAAAGGCAAGGACAAAATAGGTACCACGGGTCGCGGTATCGGCCCGGCCTACGAAGACAAGGTGGCTCGCCGAAGTATCCGTCTGGGTGACTTGCTACACCCGGAGCGTTTTGCTGCCAAGCTGCGGGAAGTGCTGGAATACCACAACTTCCAATTAGGCCAGTATTACAAGGTCGAGACCTTGGATTATCAACAGGTTTTCGACCAGACTATGGCCATGGCCGAGCAGATCATTCCAATGATTGCCGACGTCACTGGGCTGTTGCACGAGCACCGGAAAGCGGGCCGCAATATCTTGTTTGAGGGAGCCCAGGGTTCGCTGCTGGACATTGACCACGGCACCTACCCCTATGTCACTTCCAGTAATACCACCGCCGGCGGCACAGCCACGGGCAGCGGTTTTGGCCCGCTTTATTTGGACTATGTACTGGGTATTACCAAGGCTTACACCACTCGAGTTGGCTCCGGACCTTTCCCCACTGAGCTATTCGATGAGGTCGGTAAACATTTGGCAGAAAAGGGTCACGAATTTGGCGCTACCACTGGTCGCGCCCGGCGCTGCGGCTGGTTTGACGCGGTTGCCCTGCGCCAAGCCGTACTCATCAACAGTGTGTCCGGTCTGTGTTTGACCAAGCTCGACGTACTGGACGGCATCGAGACGATTAACGTCTGTGTTGGCTACCGCAATAGCGCTGGAGAAGAGGCACCCATGCCGGTAGATGCAGCGGATTATGAAAATCTGGTGCCGGTCTACGAGCAGCTCCCTGGTTGGAGCGATTCGACCTTCGGAGCGCAGAGTCTGGAGGCGTTGCCCGAAGCCGCTAAAGCCTATATTACGCGGCTGGAAGAGTTAGTCGGAGCGCCCATCGATATTATTTCTACCGGCCCGGACCGGGTCGAGACTATCGTACTAAAACACGCCTTCAGCTAGCTTGCAGTACCCGGGATCAAGGCCATAGGCTGTCGCAGCGCAATGAACGCCCGTGGGCGACAGCGCTGCTTGTTTCTGATTTATTAAGAGTGTGTCATGGTTTTGTCTGAAACTATTGTAGTTCGCCGCCAGCAGCATATCGCCAGCATCACACTCAACAATCCTGACCGGCACAACTCCCTGGGTGAGGATGAACTCGCCGCCTTGCAGCACCACTTGCGTGTTATTGAGAACGATACAGCTATTAGGGTGCTGGTATTAACAGGCAGCGGCGGCAAAACTTTCTGCGCTGGTGCTGCCCTGGGTCAGTTGTCGGCGGGAACTATTAGCGCCAACCGTTTTCAGGATACCACCGACCAATTGGCGGCTCTACGCGTGCCGACTATTTGTGCCGCCAACGGCAGTATTTACGGTGGTGGCGCCGAGCTCGCGTTGAGTTGTGATTTTCGTATCGGCGTCACCGGTAGCCGTCTGCGGGTACCCGCTGCCAATATTGGTTTGTGTTACCCCACCGCCGGTATTGTGCGCTTTGTCGAGCGCTTGGGTCTGTCTTTGGCCAAGCGAATATTGATGGCGGCGGAGACATTCGAGGCTCAACAGCTATTGGAAATCGGTTTTTTCGATCACCTGGTTGCCCCCAGTGAATTACAAGCTAGGGCTGGGCTACTGGCTGCTGATCTGGCGGACTTGGCTCCGTTGGCGCTGCAGTCAATGAAGTTGCTGTTGCAGCAGGCGGTGGCTGGGAGCATCGACAGCGAACAGGCGCTGGCGTTATCGCGTCGCTGTAGTGCATCACAGGATTTACAAGAAGGTTTTGCGGCCCAGCGGGAAAAGCGCAAGCCGGTGTTTACCGGTGAATAGCAATGGTAAGAGCGCGGCGAGACTGTGGTTTTATCCAATAAAAACGGTCTAGCTAGCGAGGTCTTGCACCGGTCTCAAGCCCAAAGTTGGGGAGCGCTACCGATCTAGTGCTTTACTGAGGGGGCGGTGCAGGCCAAAGAGCAGTGCACCGCTGAGCAGCCCAAAAATATGGGCTTCGATCACCACCGCAGCTTCGATCGCAGCGGTGGTGGTGACGCTGGCGCCGGCGACGACTTCGTAGCAGACTTTTGCCAATAACGCCGTTACCAATAAACTCTTCCAGGGTCTAGTCAGTTGCGGGTCCAGCAGCAGGCCGAGCAACATTAGGCAGTGAATAATTCCGGAGAACCCCAGATACCACTGCAGCTGCGGGAGGCACAATAACAACAGTGATATCAACAGAGCAGCGCTGAAGATCGATACATACCATAAACGTTTGCTCATGGTATGAGCAAACAGCAGCCAGCCGATTAGCGCGGCGGCAATATTCATCAAGCTGTGGGGCCAATTGAGGTGCACAAAGTGGCCGCTGATAAGGCGGTAAAACTGCCCCCCAATAATGGCCTCTCGTTCATAGCGCAGTAGCAGCGTTAGCTCGTCACCTGCGATCGCGGTTATAACAAACACCGTACACAATAGGGCGATAGGGGCGTGGCGCTGCAAGGTGGCCAGTAGTGCTTGGTAGGGTTTGTTGTGGAGCATGGCTTATTGTAAGTCAATTGCTCTTTGGCTGCACTCGTCGGGCCATTGAGGTGCAGGGCCTGTGGATGACATGATAACAGGCATAAATTGAGATCATGCGCTCAGTGCAACATGTTGTGAGATGGTGTCGGGTTCTTAGTAGCATGGTGGTCAGTGGCTTGGCTGCAGCGCGTTACTACCGCAACTTAGGTAAAAGAAAGTCAGCCCATTTTATTGCTGCTGCAAATACGAATTTATCGGCGACTATTTATGAGAGAACACACTGAACTGCGCAGCCAACTGTTGCGTTACTTTGATCCCAAAACTTTTTCTCGTGGTGACGACTACTTTAGTGACTCACGCGTTATCAGTCTCAATGTCGACGACCATGGTGACGATTATGTGGACTTTAGTAGCGAGGTGAAAGGCAGCGGGCGCAATGTATACAGCCAACAGGTGACCGTCGACTTTTATGGCAATCACATTGGTATTGACGGCAATTGTGACTGCCCAATGCGACACAACTGTAAGCACGTGGTAGCCGCCTGCCTACACTTTCATGCCCGGGAACAAAAGCCCGTCACTGCGCAACACAACGTGCTCGATTGGATCGAGCGTTTTGCTAAGGCCAGCGCACCGGAGCCGGTATCGGGCGGTGACAGTAGCGACTTTCTCGCCTATGTATTGCGCCCCACTGCCAATGATAAGGCTACCGTAACGGTGGAGTTTGTCGTTACCAAAGAGCTTAAAAAAGGCGGTTTGAGTAAAGGCCGGAAAACGCGGTTAGATTCCCTCAGGCAGTTGCACCCACTCAACTCCTATTTACATCAGCAAGACGAGGACATTCTGGCGCTGCTGCAGGTCATCAATGCCGACGGCTGGGGCTACACTGCGCTGCGCGGAGAGCTGGGATACATCTGCGCGATGAAAATACTGTCGACGGGGCGTGGTTTTTGGTTGGGGCTGCAGCGGCCGCTGCAGTTTATCGATCAACAGCGGGTGCTGCGTGCTCACTGGCAGCAAGATGAAAAAAGTATGAGTACGCTGCATTTGGAAATTGACCCCGAGGCCACGATTCTATTGTTGGATCCGCCGCTGTACCTAGATGTCGAAGAGGCGGTGGTCGGTCCCCTAGACAGCGGCGGTTACAGTTATGCGCAACTTCAGCAATTATTGTTAGCGCCAGCAATTCCCGCTGAGCTGACACAAGAATTTAGTCAGCAGTTGGTGCTGGCGGTACCGCAGTCGCCGCTGAGTCCTCCCGGTCAGATTAACAGTCGAGATATCAACGTCTCACCGGTGCCCCATGTCGTGCTCAGCAGCCAAAACACTGGCGCCACAGCGCAGCGCCACAACATTGCGCTACAGTTTGACTACGGCGGTCAGTTGCTACCTCCCGGCACTGAGCAGCTGCTGGTCAGTCGCCATCTCGAAGATCAAGTTGTGCGTATCCATCGAGATTTGGAAGCGGAGGCAGATGCGATTACACAATTGCAACGGGCGGGGTTTTGCGCAATTGATACCATCGCCACCACCGAGATGATTTTTTACAGCAACGAGCAATTGAGCCCGCTACAGCAAATCACTTTGTTCGACGAGTTTGTTAAAGTGGTTGTGCCGCGGCTGCAACTGCAGGGTTGGTTTGTTGAGATAGACAGTAGTTTTGATCTAGTTGTTCATCGCGGTGATGACTGGCATGTCGACATCGACGAAGAGGCAGGCAGTAGCGATTGGTTTGAGCTGCGCTTCGATATTATGGTCGATGGCCGCAGTATTCCGCTGTTTCCTCTGGTTACACAGGTGCTTGAGCACTACGAACCGGAACAGATGCCGGAGTTGCTAACCTTGCACCTGCAGGGAAGTGAATATGTCACTGTTAGCCGTGCCCGTCTTAAGCCTGTGTTGGACACGCTATACGAACTCCACAACCGCGAGGGAGCTGCGGCCCCGGCGGCGCTAAAGTTGTCACACTTTGACAGCGCCCGGTTGAACGAGCTTGAAGTTATCGACAATGTACAGTGGCGAGGCGGTGACGGGCTGCGGGAATTGGGGCGAAAGCTGCAGGACTTTAGCGGTATTGAACAGGTCAATTGTCCTCTAGGGCTGAACGCCAGCTTGAGGGATTATCAGCAAGAGGGCCTCAACTGGCTACAGTTTTTGCGCGAATACAACTTCGGTGGCATTCTCGCAGACGATATGGGCTTGGGTAAAACGGTGCAGGCACTGGCCCACCTGCTGGTGGAAAAAGAGCAGGGTCGGATGGACAAACCCTGCCTGATTGTTGCGCCCACCAGCGTGTTGAGTAACTGGCGGCGGGAGGCGCAGCAATTTGCGCCGTCGCTGAAAGTGTTGTTATTACAAGGCGCTGATCGCAGGCAGCACTTTGTGCAGATCGAACAGCACGATTTGATTCTGACCAGTTACCCACTGTTGAGCCGCGATCAAGAAGCATTGACGGATCGAGACTATCATATGCTTATTCTGGACGAGGCCCAGGTGGTTAAAAACCCCAAGGTTAAGGCGGCGGCAGTCATCCGGAAAATTCAATGTCGTCACCGTTTGTGTTTAACGGGTACGCCGATGGAAAATCATCTGGGGGAATTGTGGGCGCTGTTCGATTTTCTGATGCCCGGCTTTCTTGGCGGCAGTCGTCAGTTCACCCAGCTCTACCGATCGCCGATCGAAAAACACGGTGATGACGAGCGCCGGCGGGCATTGGTTGCCCGGGTTGCCCCGTTTTTACTGCGCCGCAGTAAAACACAGGTTGCCGCCGAGTTGCCGGAAAAAAGCCAAATTATTCACACGGTGTCGCTGCAGCCAAAACAGGCGGCGCTGTATGAAAGTATTCGCATTGCAATGGAGAAAAAAGTACAGCAGGCGATTGCAGCCAAGGGTTTGGCCGGCAGCCATATCACCATTTTAGACGCGCTGTTAAAGCTGCGCCAGGCCTGCTGCGATCCCAGATTGTTGCCTTTGACCCAGGCTAAAAGTGTGGATGAATCAGCAAAAATGGAGTGGTTGATGCAAGTGCTACCGGAGATGGTGGAGGAGGGGCGACGTATTTTGTTGTTTTCCCAGTTTACCAAAATGCTGTCTCTGATCGAGGAGCAGCTCAAGGTACAGGCAATTAGCTATAGTAAATTAACTGGACAAACTCGCAATCGGGATGCCGCCATTGAAAGTTTTAAGTCGGGGGGCGCGGCGGTTTTTTTAATTAGCCTAAAAGCGGGTGGCGTCGGCCTTAATTTAACCGAGGCGGATACCGTTATCCACTACGATCCGTGGTGGAACCCTGCGGCGGAAAACCAGGCCACCGACCGCGCCCACCGCATTGGCCAGAAAAAGAGTGTTTTTGTCTACAAGCTGATAACTGAAAATAGTGTGGAAGAGAAGATTGTTGCGATGCAGGCTAACAAACAGGCTCTGGTACAGGGTGTTTATCAGGACGGCGAACAGGGGCGCGGCAGCCAACTTAACGGTGATGACTTGAAGCAATTATTTGCCCCGTTGTCATAGCACGCTGTGGTTTGGCTAGACATTCTTGGGTGGGTCTTTTATTCTCGGAAGGCTGTCGTGGAAACAGTGTTTACGACAGCTGATGTTACCGCATGGTATACCGCAGTGAGCTTGGAGATTATGGCGACATGATGAAACAGATTGTAGGGCTATGCCGGTTTTCACTGGCGCTGTTGTTGTTATTTGTGGGTAATGCCTTTGGCGAACAAACACTATCTCAGGGCCTGCAACAGTGTGCAGCGCTCGAACAGACCCAACAGCGATTGGCCTGTTTCGATTTGCTTGCTGCCGGGCAGTTGCAATCGGCACCGGTGAGTAGGGGCAACTGGCGTATTGAACGGCGGGTCGCAGCCTTTGGTGAGGGGGAAACCCAGTCTTATTACCTGCCGGCTTTGAGACCGGTGCGATCGAAAAATCAAACGGTAACTCCGCAGTTGGCGGTGCACTGTGAGCCCGGCGGTGCCCGGGTGGAAATCCATTGGAATATTTATCTGGGGAAAAATCGCACTAACTTACAGAGCCAGTTTGACGGTGAAACGTTGCTTGAGCAAAAATGGCTTATCGATGACAACAAACGCTCAATACGTTTTAACGGCGACGCTGGTGCTTTTGTAAAGCGATTGCTGGGCCATCACACCTTGCAGACCAAAATTAGACCTCACAACGGCAGCCCCATTATTGCCACTTTTGCTATCACCGGTTTGGCATCGATTAGCGGCACAGCTAACTGCGGACAATAAGCCTGCCTAATCCAGTCGACGTTGTCAGCAGTTAGGGTAGTGCCTTTCGCGGGATATTTCGTCGCCTCCTAGAATGGCTTCAGGACATCTCCAGCTCTCAGCTCGCCGGTTTAGGGACGGGTTTGTGGCTGGCTCTGTTCACTCCCCTGCTGGGCTGCTTTCACTGTTGTCGATTACTGTGGCGGGGACAGCATTGCACAAACTGTGCGATGCGCTCGAAAGCAATGGCGAGCATCGGCAGTGGCTGCGCTAGGGATACACGAATATACTGCACCGTGCTGGGGCCAAAACTACTGCCGGGAACGGTACTGACGCGCTGTTGCTGCAGTAGTGCCCGGGAAAAGTCGTCGCCACTGTCACAGCACTCGCCCACATTGATCATCACAAACAGCCCCGCTGCGGGACAGTCGCAGTGAATGCCGTCAATGGTAGCGACTTGTTCGACTACAAAGTCACGGCGGCGCTGGTACTCTCGGCACATCGATGCCAGATGCAGGTCATTGTGTTGCAGCGTATAGGTCGCGGCGTCCTGAACAAACTGGCAGCAGCCAAACATAGTCGCACTGCTATAGTCGCTGAGATGGTGTACCAGTGACTGCGCAGCAACCGCCCAGCCGATACGCCAACCACTCATGGCGTGGGACTTGGACAGCCCGTCAACAACCACTACATTATCCAGTTGCGCCGCTGCCGCCCGCAGGGAAATATGGCGGTGATCGAAGGTGATCATCGAATACACCTCGTCACTCACCAGCCACAGGTTGCGTTGCAGGCAAAAGTCGGCGAGGGCACTCAGCTGCTGGCGGTCGATCATATTACCCATGGGGTTGCCGGGGGTATTGATAAGTACAACACGGGTTTTTGGGCTTAGCGCCGCTTCGATTTGCGCGATGTTAAAGGCGAAACCCCGCGCTTGGTCTAGCGGCGCACTGCGTACGCCACACCCGATTGATTGCAACAAACTGCAGTAGCCGATATACATGGGGTCCGGAACGACGATATCGTCGCCGCGGTCCAGTAGACAGCTCAATACGCTGTGTAGAGCATTGGTGGCACCGGGAAAGATGACCACTTGGCTGGCACTGCAAGGATGGGGCGAGGTTCTTGTTTCTAAGGAAGCAATAGCCTGGCGCAGCTCCTGCTCCCCCTCTGGGGAGGAGTAGTGAGTGCGCTGCCGCTGCAGGCTATCGGTGAGTGCCCGCTGGATTGGAGCGGGGGTGGCAAAGTCTGGATCGCCGACACACAGGCGGATAATATCGTCTCCCAGGCGCTGCTCGAGATCGGCGGGTAGCTGCCAGCGCCCCGCCTCCGGTTGCTGCAAACGCCTAGCCATCTGACTGATAGAGCCTTGAAAGGTCATGCATCCTCCTTGGAGTCATCGCGAAGTTAGTGGGCAAGTACAGCGAACCGTAGCTCTGCTGTTGCCTGTACGGGAGCTAACGACAGTAATATTTGTCGCCCACTACTATAAAAATAGCAGCTGTGTGGTGGAACGGTAGCCGCGGTGTCAGTTTCGGGTGGGGGTATTAGCGATTGTAGTTAGAGTCGCAGCACGATCCAAGCGTTGCTGGGCACCGTAGCCGAGTGTTATCGTTGCCTGCGCCGGGCGGCCCATCGATTATGTATCGCCGCATTCACCAATAATAAGGTTTTTTATGGAACAGTCCCACGTCGGACCAACTAACCCAGTTGTCTCCCCTGCGGCTGACCGCCGCTGGTTTGCCCTTGTAATGGGGCCAGCAATGGCGCTGTTATTACTGCTACTGCCCGCCCCAGAAGGTATGGGCGAGCTGGCCTGGCGCACCGCCGCAGTAATGCTGTGGATGGCAATCTGGTGGGCCACGGAGGCATTGCCGGTGGCAGTTACTGCCTTCTTACCATTAGTGATGTTTGCGCCGCTGGGTATTGCCACTTTCAAAGAGGCGGCGCTACCCTTTGCTAACCCCAATATCTACCTGTTTTTGGGGGGCTTTATTATGGCGGCGGCAATCGAGCGCTGGAATCTCCATATCCGTATTGCGCTGGGGGTGTTGCGGCTGGTGGGCAGCGACAGTCGCGCCGTGGTAGGGGGCTTTATGCTGGCCGCGGCGGTACTGAGCATGTGGATGAGCAACACCTCTACTACCATGATGTTACTGCCGATTGGGCTGTCGATTGTTACCGTAATCACCGGTTCGGTGGTCAATCTGAGCGAGTCTCAGCGCGCCAATTTTCAGGCGGCGATGCTATTGGGCATCGCCTATGCCGCCACTATTGGCGGCGTTGCAACGCTGGTGGGAACGCCGCCTAATGCGCTGCTGGCCAGTTTTATGGAACAGGAATACGGCGTTGAAATTGGCTTTGCCCGCTGGATGTTAGTCGGTGTGCCGGTGTCGCTGGTGTTATTACCCACTTGCTGGTGGCTGCTAACACGCTGGGTTTTTCCGCTGAACTTTGATACCGGCGCTGCCACTCAGGCCAAGTTAGAGTCGATGCGGCGGGAGATCGGGCCGATGTCAAAGGCCGAAAAACGGGTGGCCTTACTGTTTGCGTTACTGGCGCTTAGTTGGATGTCGCGGCCCCTGCTCAACAGCTTGCCAGGTATGCAGGGTATTAGTGATGCAGGGCTGGCGATGACTATGGCGGTAATCTTATTCATTGTGCCCAGTGGCCGGGCTTCGGGTGAGGCCTTGATGAGCTGGGAGCGCACAGCGCAATTACCCTGGGGGATTTTAATCCTATTTGGTGGCGGCCTCAGTTTGGCCGCGGCGGTATCGAGCACTGGTCTGGCTCAATGGTTGGGGGGCTCGCTGGCGCCGCTGGGCGATTACGGCATCTGGCTACTGCTGGTGGCAACGGTATTACTGGTGGTGTTTCTCACCGAGTTGACCAGCAATCTGGCGACCACTGCAGCGTTTTTACCGGTTGTTGCAGCGGTGGCGGTAGAGCTGGGACAGAGCCCTATACTGTTGACCGTACCAGTAGCGCTGGCCGCCAGTTGTGCCTTTATGTTGCCGGTGGCGACGCCACCTAACGCCATCGTTTTTAGTTCCGGATTACTGAGTATTCGGCAGATGGCCAGGGCCGGCGTGCTACTCAACATTATCGCGATGCTGCTGTTGTCTGCGGTGTCCTTATTGTTGGTACCGCTGGTTTTGTAAACCATAGAAATACGGGGACAGTTTACTTAATTGGCAGTTCGAATTAAGTAAACTGTCCCCGTATTTCCCAGGAAAGTGTTGAATCAAGCGGTCTTTTTAAGAGTGAAAATAAAGCTGTAACTCAACATCAGCACAAAAAATGACGACATCGACAGTATAAGAAATTCTTTTTGCAGTGTCGTGTGATTCATTACGTGGTTAAAAACAGCGGCCGCTTCACCGTTGTTAAGAAGCGCTGTGTTAACGTGTTCAATAACATAGGGCCGGCTAAAAAATCGCTCGCCAAAAACACCGGCGGGCCACAGCGCCAGGGCTATCAATACCGGGGTAATATAGAGGAAGGGTTTGTACACTCGGTCTTGTTCTTTGGCAATATCATTGTTTGACCAGAATATATCCAGCTGGTCCAATTCGTCTTTAGTTTTTATTGGGTTATTTTGCTTCATCAGTGCAGCCACACCGCCGTGGTGTACAAACAGACTGGCAAGGCATTTCAGAGCGATACCGTTGATAATCAAGGGCAGCGATAATCGAATCAGTTCTAGGTCCCAGTGCAAGGTCGAGGTATTGGCGCTAAAGCCGAGTATGGCCACAGCGATGAGTGAAAGTCCGTAGCCAAAGTTTCTGAAGAAAGGCCTGCCGGCAATTCTGACCGATGAGATAAGGTCGACGATATACTCGACCTGAATGCTGTCGCCGATCTGGTCAGTAATAGAGTTTTTACTGATTCCGGCGGTAAAATAGGTCTTCTCCCCGCGGTAAATAAAACTGACTACGGGGCGGTACATCAATTGGCTGCTGCGACGGTTGCCACTGCGGGAGGTGCTCAGGTGCTTTTCGATACCGGCGATTTTGCCGGGACTTTGCACTGTTCCCTTGTTATAGAGTCGGTGATAGGCAATGAACAGCAGGCCAATAAATAGAAAGGCGCTGGCGAGTAGTATTGGGCCGAAATTGTCGAATAAGTTATCAATCGATAGCGCCATGTAAAAGGCCTGTAAGGAGTTTTCTGAGTCTGAAGTAAAAACCTGGCTGCCTAATTATAGCGCGGATAAAAATAGGATGTATATCGGGCTGCAGGTAGAATGGGGGCCCAGGAAAACCGTTAGTTCAATTGTATCGAGGCAAATTCCGTGGGCGGAAATTTTTTCCAATGACACCGGCGTTAATTACTTTACTTGTTAAGGACTATACATGACGGCTTTTTTCGCTATGTGCGCCTACGCTTTTTCCATGTCGATCTCGCCGGGACCGGTCAATATCATCACCTTAAACTCGGGTCTGCAATACGGTTTTCGGCGCACGCTGCGTTTTGTTGCCGGCGCTGCGCTGGGTTTCGCGCTGCTGCTGTTAGCCGTGGGGCTGGGACTTGCTCAGGCTGCTAACGCTGTACCTCTGTTGCTCATTGTGCTCGGTGGGTGCGGCGCAGCCTTTATATTTTACATCGGCGCCTCTATCGCACTGGCGAGCGCGCCGATCGAACAGGGCGCAGAGAGCTCCAGCTCCTTTTATCGGGGCATGTTGCTGCAGTGGTTAAACCCAAAGGCTTGGATAGCCAGTATCTCCGGTATTGCCGCCTTTGAAATAAGCACGGTGATGGAACTGGTGGAATTTGTCATCCTCTATTTCTTCATTTGTTTTGCCTGTGTGGCCAGTTGGGCGCTACTGGGGGACAAGATGCGCCTGTTGCTGGGCTCGGCAAAGCGGCTGCGTTGGTTTAACCGTACTATGGGCACGTTGTTAATGCTGGTGGCGCTGTATCTGGCCTATATGCAGGTGTCCAGTTGAGTCTTTGAGCAGCTTGCTTGTTTTGTTGGCGATGAGTCTGGGCGCTTGACAGATGCACTGTTGGTAGTGAAGATAAAAATAAAGGAGTAGCGCATGGGTCTCGAACAAATATTCAGTCTTTGTAGCGTCATCGCCATGATTGCTTGGGTAGGGCTGCTGCTGGCCCCGCGCTGGACTGTGACACGGGACTGGTTGGCGCCTATCATTGTGCCGCTGTTGATCGGGCTGTGTTACGGCTGGCTGATGCTAACGAATTTGTCTAGCAGCCCCGTCGATGGCAACTTTAATTCACTGGCTGGGGTGGCAGCGTTATTCACTGTGCCGGAATTGCTGCTGGCGGGTTGGATTCACTATTTAGCCTTTGATTTGTTTGTCGGTGCCTGGGAGGTGAAAGACAGCCAGGCGCACAATATACCCCACTGGCTTATTGTGCCCTGTCTGCTAGTGACCTTAATGGCGGGTCCGGCGGGGCTGGTATTGTATTGGTTGGTGAAACTGAGCTATCAGAAACTGGGACGCAAACACGCAGTGATTTAATGTTAGGTTGCATTTAATGTTGTAGACTCCGGCCCTGCGGGACCACAAAAATTACCTTTGATCAATAGTTTATAGAATCACGAGATTGTTAAAGTTATGAATGCATTGAAAAAAATAAGTATGCTGGATTACGATCCGGCGACCATGCCCATTGACGATATAGATGTCAGTGACGTCGACCTGTGGATAACCGATGCCAAGTGGGGTTATCTGGCCCGGTTGCGAGAAGACGCACCGGTACACTACTGTAAAGACAGCGAGTTTGGCCCCTATTGGTCAATTACCCGCTTTGAAGACATTATGGAGGTTGAGAAAAACTGGCAAGTTTTTTCTTCTTTCCCCGCGATTATGATTGAGGACGCCCCACCGGGAGACGAGTTTTCCGCGCCAACCTTTATCGCCATGGACCCTCCAACCCACGATGATCAACGCAAAACTGTACAGGGGGTGGTGGCACCGCCCAATCTTAAACAGATGGAAGCCACTATACGCTGCCGGGCACAAACGATTCTAGATGGACTGCCTATCGGCGAAACGTTTAACTGGGTGGATCGTGTATCGATTGAACTCACCACGCAGATGTTGGCAACCCTGTTCGACTTTCCCTTTGAAGACCGTTACAAGTTAACTCACTGGTCCGACGTCACTTTTGCCCGCCTCGGCGCCGGCCTAATAGAGACTGAGGAAGAGCGTCAGGCTGAGCTAATCGAATGCCTGGAGTATTTTTTACGGTTGTGGAAAGAGCGGGAAGACAATCCCGTCGGCAACGATTTGATATCGATGATGATTCGCGGCGATGCCACCAAAAATCTGAGCCCGCCTGAATACCTGGGTAATATACTGTTGCTAATTGTCGGTGGCAACGATACCACTCGCAATTCTATTACCGGAGGTCTGTTGGCGCTCAACGAACACCCGGGCGAATACGATAAGCTGCGCCAGCATCCCGAACATATACCCAATATGGTCTCTGAAATTATTCGTTGGGTTACGCCCCTGGCCCATATGCGTCGCACCGCAACCTGCGACTATGAGTTTCGCGGTCAACAGATTAAAAAGGGTGACAAGATTGTTATGTGGTATGCCTCGGGCAATCGCGATCAGCGAAAAATTGACAACCCTAATGCTTTTTTGATCGATCGCGCCGGTGCTCGCAGCCATATTTCTTTTGGTTTTGGTCTGCATCGCTGTATGGGTAATCGCTTGGCAGAAATGCAGTTGCGGGTACTGTGGGAGGAAATTCAGCAGCGTTTCGATCATATTGAAGTGGTGGGTAGGCCGCAGCGTATTCCCTCCTGTTTTGTACATGGTTATTCCGATTTACCGGTGCGTATAACCGCCCGTAAAAGCGCGCTCTAACTAAAGGCACTCTAAGGAAGTGGTCGTGTTGGCATGATTCCCTATCGATCGCTACTAGACGACATTAGTGCCTGCAGGCTGTGTGAGGCGCATTTGGCATTGGGCCCGAGGCCAGTAGTGCAGTTTCACCCAGAGGCAAAACTCTTGATCGCCGGGCAGGCGCCGGGGAAAAAAGTGCATTTGTCCGGCATACCCTTTGATGATGCCAGCGGCGATCGATTGCGACAGTGGCTGGGTGTGTCCCGAGAGCAATTTTACGACCCCAAGCAGATAGCGATTTTGCCGATGGGCTTTTGTTTTCCTGGTGTTGGCAAGTCCGGCGATCTGCCGCCTCGGCCGGAGTGTGCACCGGCTTGGCGAGAGGCGCTGCTGAGCCGGTTGCAGGGGTTGGAACTGACCCTAGTGCTGGGGAAATATGCGCTGGACTACCATCTTCCGGGGCCTGCGGTATCGGTCACTGAGTCGGTGCTCGATTGGCGTAGCCACTGGCCGACAACGGTGCCACTGCCCCATCCCAGTGGGCGCAACGTGCGTTGGTTTAAGAACAACCCGTGGTTTGAGCGCGAACTGGTACCACAGCTACAACGGCGTGTTGCGCTGCTACTTAGGCCGCAGCAGTGAACCGGGTTTAATCCCGCAAGGTACTGACAAATCCACTGTGCTAATACGTTTTTGTCTGTGTGACGCTAGAGACTAACCGGCTAGCAGTGGTGAGGCCACCATCGCAATACCGGCAACACCTACAGCCCAGGCAGCGGTTCGCAGCCAAGGAACTCCTAGCGTAAATACCACCGCGTGTACTACGCGGGCGCCAACAAAGTATTGCGCTCCGCTGGCAGTGGTATCGTTGTTAAGTCCTGCGATGACAACGGCCAGGACCAGCGGGGTGAAAATAGCGAGGCCTTCGATCTGATTGCGAATCGCGCGATTGAGGCGGTCGTTAAAGCCGCTCCAGGGCGCAATATCATGTTGATTTCCCGCTGCGGTGCTCAAACCCAGTACCAGTACATTGCGGGTCCCTTGAATAAGAGTCATTAGTAACAATAGCGCGCCGGCGCCGGCTAACATCGAAATTTCAGTGCTCATGGTCGTTCTCCGTTTACGGTGAGTGGTTTCAAGTTTTGTTCAATAGATGGATTAATAGGGCTAGAGAAAGAGTTGGTTAACAGCAATGCTTCTGGGCTAAACAAGGCCAGCTCAAAGTTGTTGGCGACATTGCTGCTGATGTAGTCAGTGATATTGCCCCAGCGCTCTATTTGCTAAGGCTTCAGTACTAAGATAATCGCAGGGCCTTGGCGCGTGTTTTCCTGCGCCGTAGGACCTTGCGTTTTATCTTTTCCAGCAGCTTGTGATGTCTTAGCGGCAGTGTGTTCATTGCCTATTCCTGTGCAATTCGCACTGTGCCAATCACCGTGCGAGCTGTCAGTAGTAGTGGTGACCTAGGCGGCCAGTCCGACTGGGCTTGCTGTCATCGGTACAAAACCCGGCAGTGCTTCGAAGCGAGCTAACCAGCTGCGAATATGGGGATATGGCTGCAGTGATATATCACCCTCAGGAGCGTGGGCGATATAGCTGTAGTTGGCCACGTCTGCCAGGGTTGGACTGTCGCCTACCAGCCATTGGCGGTCTTGCAGGTGGGTTTCGAGTACAGCAAACATGCCCGCGGCAATGCTGTGGGCTTTTTCACGGTCGATTGTGGCACCAAAAACATTAGCCAGTCGTGCAGTGGCGGCACCAGAGGCCAGATTGCCTGCGGCCAGAGATAAAAATTGTTGTACTCTTGCCGCGGCTTCTGGCTGCTTGGGCATCCAGCTACCCTCAGTGTCGTATTGCGCTGCGAGATAGCTAATAATGGCATTGGAGTCGGACAGGCTGATATCGCCGTCATCGAGTACCGGCACCTGACCAAAGGCGTTTTTGGCGAGAAAGGCCGGTTGTTTGTGCTCGCCGGGGGTGACTTCGACTATGTCAAAATCCAGGCCCAATAGGGACAAAAACACTTCCACTCGATGTGAGTGACCGGACAGTGCAAAGCGATGTAAAGTGATAGTAGACATGGTGTAACTCCTGAAGTTTAGGGCGATTTAGGTTTTGGAAAAAAGTTAATGATTAGGTAGTAATTTGTTGTTCTGTTGCAGCTGTAGTAATTCTTCGAAGCCACCAATAGAAACGCTGTCGATAAATACTTGCGGATAGCTGCGGCCCCGGGTGCGGCTGTGCAATTCGCTAAGCCGCTGGGGCTGTCGATAGACATCGTATTCGTCAAAGGCCAGGCCGCGAGCTTTCAGCAGGCGTTTGGCGTGGGTGCAATAACCGCATCCCGGGCGGGTGTAAAGTTCGATATGACTCATGGCGTTGTCCTGTTGTTTGTTTGATGGGGGAAGTATCCAGATTAATGCCCTGGGGATAAACCGGGCTAGTATTGAATGATTGTCAATGGTATGTTGACAATCATGGATACAGTAGACGGCCTAAAAACTATTGTGGCGGTTGTAGAAACCGGCTCCTTCACCCAGGCCAGCGAGCGGCTGGGTATGTCAAAGGCGCTGGTGAGTAAATACGTTGGGCAGGTGGAGGCGCGCCTAGGGGTACGGTTGTTCAATCGTTCGACCCGGCGGCTGGCGTTGACCGAAGCCGGGCGCAGCTATTACCAGCAGGCGTTGCCACTATTGGATGAATTTACCGCGCTGATCGATAATGTTAGCGGAGAGCAATCCAACCCCCGAGGGTTGCTGCGTATCAGTGTGCCGGTGACCTTTGGAGAGATGTGCCTGGCGCCGCTGCTGCCCAAATTTCTAGCCAGCTATCCCGACATGCAAGTTGAGTTACAGCTACTCGATCGCATGATTGATATGTTAGAGGAAGGGGTCGATGTGGTAGTGCGCATCGGCGGCGTAGACGACTCCAATTTTGTCGCCCGGCATATACAGTCTTTGCCACTAGTACTGTGTGCTTCACCGGACTATATAGCTCGCCGCGGTCAACCACTTAATGCGCAAGACATAGCCGACCATGACTGCATCATCGACAGCAATTTTCGCATTGGCAAGCAGTGGCCAGTGCTGTCTCCTGAGGGCGCCAGCCACGTGGTGGAAGTGAGCTCCCGCATTGCTGCCAACAGCCCCCGGGCGGTAAAAGAAATTGCCATGGCCGGTGGTGGCATTGGCATGATCCCGCGTTTTATTGTCGCCGATGCGTTGAAGGTGGGTTCATTGCAGGAAATTTTACCGGGCTATAGCACTCTAGAATTTGGCTTGTTTGCCATCTATCCGCATCGCCGCTATTTGCCTAGAAAAGTACGTTGTTTTATCGACTTCTTACAGCGGGAGTTTTCCGCTGAAGCGCTGCTATAAATATCGCCGCTCAGGCTAGTACTATGCAATCGTTTTCGTGGGGTTGTCCTCAGGCGACGAGCGCGACTAGGGCTAGGTGGCCGGGGTGGCAATGGCCGCGGTATGTGTTTTACACTGCGCAGCTCAATGACTCTTTCATCGGTCGGCTAACAACAAGGATTGCCACAATATGATACAGCGCAAAATTGTAGGGGTTTCGCTGCACCGCTTTTCCCCTTTGAAAATGTCCCTGTTAAGGCTGCCTCTGCTAGGTCTGGGCTTATTTAGTGGCTCGGTGATGGCGCAACAGACACAACTGCTATGGGGCGATACGCATCTGCACAGCTCCTACTCGGTCGATGCCTATATGGCGGGCAACCGATCTGCGGGCCCGGATGTAGCATACCGCTACGCTAAGGGCGAGCCAGTAATCCATCCCTATGCCCGCAACCGCGTGCAGATTCAACAGCCGCTGGACTTTTTGGCGGTGGCGGATCATGCCGAGTACTTAGGGGTGGTGCCGGTGGTGATGAGCGGTGCGGCGGAGCAACCCGAGGCTAGTTTTTTCGAAAAAATAAAATCCTGGGTTATTGTGACCGTGCTGAGCTATGCCATAGAAGATCCGCTTGCCGGTACCAAGCGCTTTACCGGGCTGCTGCCAAAACCAGAAATTATGGCCGGCGACAGCCGCGATCCTGTTGCCGCCGCTATTGAGGCGGGTAGTGCCGGTGGGTTGGAGAGTATTGGGCTGATTAACAACCAAGCAGCCCTGCGCATATCTGCGTCTCAGTGGGCCAAGTCTATGGCCGCCGCCGATCGTCACAACGATCCCGGTACCTTCACCGCCCTGGTCGGCTGGGAGTGGTCTCAGACCGCTAGCGGCGCCAATATGCATCGTATTGTAGTCTCTGATGTCGACGGCGCCACCGCTGCTGGTTTTGATCCGGTCGGCGCTGACGACGCCCCCTATCCGGAAGATTTGTGGGATAGTCTCGACGCTCTGGCGATCTCCACCGGGGCTGACTTTGTATCGATACCCCACAATTCGAATCTGTCCAAGGGCTATATGTTTGCCAAGACCACACTGCGCGGTGAGCCGATAGCGCTGGACTACGCGGCAAAACGGGCTAAATGGGAGCCGCTGGTCGAGGCCACCCAGATCAAAGGCGATAGTGAAACCCACCCAACCCTGGCTCCGGAAGATGAATTTGCTGACTTCGAACGATTTAACTTTTACCTGCAGGCTTTTCCTCAATCCTTGGGTTATCGCGCGGGTATTGGCGATACCGTGCGCTCGGCGCTAAAGAGTGGGCTGGAACTTGAGGCGGCGCTGGGAGTGAATCCTTTTAAACTGGGTATGATTGGCTCCACAGACTCCCATACCAGTATCGCCTCGGCAGAGGAACCCAATTTTTGGGGTAAGGTGTCCACCGATTCGATTCCTGATAACAAGCGTCGGGACGATGCCGACGGCTACGGCGATGGCAAGCAGGGCTTTAACGGCTGGAATATGTCCGCAGCGGGTCTCGCCGCAGTGTGGAGCAACGACAATAGCCGGCAGGGAATCATTGCGGCGATGAAGCGCAAAGAGACCTATGCCACCACCGGTCCACGCATTGCGCTGCGGCTGTTTGGCGGCTGGGAGTACAGTGCTGCTGATGTCCGGGCCGCTGATCTGGCAAGCATAGGCTATGCCGGTGGAGTGCCTATGGGAGGTGAATTGAGCAGCGCACCC